>MTKW01002141.1_pt1 | contig 88304 bp, 87 predicted proteins | sample 1042761 | NCBI WGS metagenome assembly MTKW01 (sample SAMN06205366, study PRJNA360243) | anaerobic digester metagenome | biome: Wastewater treatment plant; feature: Anaerobic digester sludge; material: sludge; isolation source: anaerobic digester fed with sludge from wastewater treatment plant ... | reverse complement strand
TCCCAAAAATCCAATAGTATTAGTCAAGGTTCCGGCGATAGCCGCTAAGGCTGACCCCCAGTTCTTATTCTTCCCACTTAAATAATAAACGTAATACGCTACAACCCCAATAAATATTCTAGGTAAAATCGCCACTATTGGGTCAGAAGCCATAACCGATGTAGCACTAGTAAAGCTGAAAATTCCGAAGATAAGTCCGACTAATGCTCCTACAATAGGACCCTCAATAACTCCACCGATAATTGCTGGCACATGCATAATTGTAGCCTTACCTGCTGGAGTTGGTACTGGGAAAATCCCTATACCAGTAGCACCCAAAAAAATCGCTATGGCACCCAACATACCTGCGATCACAATACTACGAGTTGATAGTTTTGTTTTCATAAACTCTTACCTCCAAGCCGTTTAATTTTAGCAAAATGAATTTGAATATGCAAGGTAACCACGCCCTGCCTGTTATTAATGCGTTCTCTTTTATCCAACGATTGCTTGTCCGTCCAACTATTATTGATTTTTCAAAGAGCAAGACATCTTAAATAATCAGCAAGCAAGTCATTCTTATTGCCATAATCGCCTTACGGTCATGGACCTATTTCCGTACAAGCAAAAAAGGCTTTTTTGACCGTAATAAAAGAAAGGTCAAAAAAGCCTTCGCTTCGACTTTTGTTTTTTCACCTTCCGTCCCGGTCCTTTTTGGCTCCGTGCGGTAATATGGTTTTATTGTGAAATCTTGCTTTATTCCCCTTGTTAATACCCTGTTAATAAAGCTCCTTAAGGATGCCTTTTAACAATCTCAACAAGGCTTTGTAAGATTCAATCCTCGCTTTTCCAGCATCATTTTAACATCAGGCTTGTCAATAAGCAAGGAAATTTTTTGGGTTGGTATAGTCACTCTTAGGCTTTGAAAAAGTTTAGGGGCAATCTCCTGTAAAGGGACTAAAACAAAGGCCCTTTCTGTTAAGCGAGGATGAGGAACGGTAAGCTCAGGCAAGCAAATCTTTTCCTGTCCGATAAACAGAATATCAATATCCAAAGTACGAGGTCCCCACCGCTGGGTACGTATTCTATGAAGCCCCTTCTCAATCTCTTGACAGCAATGCAATAATTCTAAAGGTTCTAATGCAGTGGTAGCTTGAATTACCATATTAAGAAAATCATCCTGAGCAGTAAAACCTACTGGCTCCGTCTTATAAATAGACGAAACTCTGTCAATTTCAATCTCGTTTTCGGCCAAGGCTAAAATTCCTTGAAGTAAATATTCCAGAGAATCCCCTTGGTTACTGCCTAGGGACAAATATATTTCTTTAGAGCTCACTGTTTTTTACTCCTCACTGTTTCTACGGCTGCATAATCCAGAGGTCCACCTAAAGGTGCTTGAGGCTTCCTCACTCTGACCTTGACTACTTCTACTAAGGGATAAGTTAGTGCCAGATCAGCTATTTTAACAGCAAGTGTCTCTATAAGATTAATACTTTCCCCTTCTACCAGACAGCGTATCTCTTGATAAATCTGGCTATAATCCAAGGTATCCTCGACCTGATCAGTAACGGACACTTTAGTAAAAGGGCCTAGCAATTCTAAATCAACCTCAAACCATTGACCCAAGTTCTTTTCTTCGGGCAATACTCCATGATATCCATAGAACTTCATACCCTGCAAAATAATTTTATCCTGTGCCACCATTTACTCCCTACCTCTCTAAGATAGCCTCCGTCATCTTAATTGTCCTAACAGTCTGTTGTACATCATGAACCCTCAGAAGATCTACACCTTGAGTTGTAGCCCAGACAGCTACAGCTAAAGACCCTTCTAGACGATCCGTCACTTCTGTATCTAGAACCCGACCGATAAATCCTTTGCGGGATACAGCCAAGAGAACCGGACTGCCAAGGTTCTGCAATGCGCGGATATGCTTAATCAAACTCAGATTCTGTTCCACAGTCTTACCAAAGCCAATGCCAGGATCCAGACAAATTTTGCTCTCCTCTAAACCTGCCTGCTTAAAAGCATTCTGACTGGCCAATAAACTATCCACCACATCGGCCACCACATCTGTATAGGGATAGAGATCACCACTATTGGCCACAGGATTGTGCATAGCGATAACAGGACACTGATATTTGCCCACGACTTCAGCCATCTTAGGGTCCCTCATACCGCCGCCCACATCATTAATAATATGAACCCCTAATTCCAGTCCTGCGGCAGCTACTTCCGCCTTATAAGTATCTAGTGAAACCGGAACAGGCAACTCCTTTACTAATAACTCCAGTACAGGTTTAAGGCGTTCTAATTCCTCTTCAGCAGTAATGGGCTGACTGTTAGGACGAGTTGATTCTCCCCCTACATCAATAACATCTGCTCCCTCTGCCACCATGGCCTGAGCTCGCTCCAAGGCTTTTTGGGGAGTGAAGTATTGACCGCCATCACTAAAGGAATCGGGAGTGATATTCAAAATACCCATCACTTTGGTTCCCCTACCTAGTTCCAATTTCTTGCCGTCTGCCCATTCCCAGAGCAGACCTTTGGACTTAGATAAATTCCGCACTAAGTCAGAGATTTTTTGACTTAAATCCGGCAAGCCCCAAGGCTGTTGTCGCAACTTTTCCGTTAAAAGCCCGTATTCCTTGATAGTTCCCAGCAACAACACATCAGCGGTCGTTTGAGAGTTATTAATCACCCAACGGGGCACAACTGCCTCCCCGCCTAAGGAAAGCATATGCTGCTTGAGGATATTGGCCGCAGGACTTTTAAGGTCCTTGATTAATAATGGATATATCTTAGCTTTAGACAGCATGATCCTGCTGCCTCCAGGGTCACAACCTATCTTTTCATACATCATCAAAAGTTCTTCTGATTCTTTTAATTCTAATAAATATGGTCCGCGCAAAAAATCACCCCTTAAAATCCGGGATTAAGAAAAAGTTGGGGACTTTCGTCTGCCTTGATCAGTGTCCCCACTCAAAAGAAGAAGATATATTATAGGAACTACCCTCTTATATCCCAGAGATTTTTTAGATTTGGGCTATCTCTTAGAAAAGCCCTGTGATTCTTCCCTTTTCATCAATATCGATTTCATTTGCAGCAGGTTTTTTCGGCAAACCAGGCATAGTCATAATACTACCTGTCAAAGCCACCAGGAATCCTGCCCCAGCAGATAATCTGACCTCTCTAATATTGACGGTAAATCCTTGAGGCCTTCCTAGCTTAGTGGGGTCATCGGAGAATGAATATTGAGTCTTAGCCATACAAACCGGCAATTTACCGTAGCCCAACTCTTCATACCTTCGAATTGCTTGCTGGGCCTCCTTGGAAAATGTAACCCCATCGGCCCCATATATTTCTCGGGCAATAATTGTTATTTTTTCCTCCATAGGCAGGGCCCAATCATAGAGCTTGTGATAATCACTGGACTGATTGTCTAAGACATTCATTACTTTACGGGCCAATTCTTCTCCACCTTTGCCACCTTCAGCAAAAACAGTAGAAAGAGCAGCTTCTACACCTAATTCTTGACAGCGTTGTAGCACAATATTAACTTCCTCATCTGTATCCGTCGGGAAGTGGTTAAGAGCAACTACCACAGGCACACCAAACTTTTGAATGTTTTCAATATGCTTTTCCAGATTGGCTAGACCTTTAGTTAAAGCCTCTGTATTAGGTTGACTTAAATCACTCTTGGCTACTCCACCGTGCATTTTCAAAGCACGAACAGTCGCCACTAGAACTGTAGCATCAGGTTTAAAGCCTGCATTAGGACAGACCAAATTAAAGAATTTCTCCGCTCCCAAATCTGCACCGAAACCAGCTTCCGTTACTAGAATATCGCCTAGTTTTAAGGCCATTTTGCTGGCCATTATCGTATTTGCACCGTGGGCAATATTGGCAAAAGGCCCGCCATGAACAAAAGCAGGAGTATTTTCTAAGGTCTGAACCAAGTTAGGTTTAATAGCATCCTTCAACAATAAAGCCATGGAGCCTTCTGCTTTCAAATCTCCAGCCGTGACAGGCTTACCATCGTATGTATAGGCTACAACTATCCGAGCCAAGCGCTCCTTTAGATCCGTTAAATCCACAGCCATACAAAGAATAGCCATAACTTCTGAGGCTACTGTAATATCAAAACCACTCTGCCGGGGAACGCCATCTACTTTACTACCTAAGCCGATTATTATGTTACGCAAAGCCCGTTCGTTCAGATCCATCACCCGTCTCAACACAACCTGACGTGGATCGATATTTAGCTCATTTCCTTGATGCAAATGATTATCTAATAAGGCTGCCAATAAATTGTGAGCCGCTGTTATGGCATGAATATCACCTGTGAAGTGCAGGTTGATATCTTCCATAGGTATTACTTGACTATACCCGCCTCCAGCAGCCCCACCCTTAATCCCAAAACTAGGACCTAGGGAAGGCTCTCTGAGGGCAATAACCGCTTTTTGACCTAAGCGGCACAATGCTTGGCCCAAACCTACCGTTGTAGTTGTTTTTCCTTCTCCCGCCGGTGTGGGAGTGATAGCCGTAACTAAAACCAATTTCCCATCAGGCCTGTGCTGTAGTTTATCCCACAGCTTTAAGGGTAGCTTGGCCTTATAGCGACCATAGAGCTCCAGCTCATCCTCTTCGATCCCCAAATTCCGGGCAATCTCAGCTATGGGAAACATCTGCGCTTCTTGAGCTATTTCGATATCTGTTTTCATCATCTCTTCACTTCCTTATCTTTTCGATTCTAACTTATCAGCGGTCTTTTTAAGAAATTTTTCGATATTAATTATATATCTTTCATGGGTACCCTCACCAATCTTCTCCAGCTCATCATAGGCTTCCAGGTTAAAGACCAACCGCCTACCAGTTACTTCCAATAATTCAGCCTTGGCTCTGACTACCATTCCCATAGGAGTAGCAGACAGATGCTTTACATTTAATTCCGTACCTACTGTAGCCATTCCTTCAGGCAAATGAGGATCTACTGCAGACAAAGCAGCATTCTCCATCAAGCCAATCATGGCCGGAGTGGCATAGACAGCAACTCCTCCACTACCATAAGCAACTGCAGTATTTTTTTCTGTAACCACATCTTTACTTTCACCCTTTAAGCCTACTTGCAAGTTAATATCCATAATTACCCCCTAATCAGTGTGAGCTACATTATTATTCCTAATTATAACGGTTTATCTGCGCTATTCCAATATCCTATACTTTTACCTACAACTCCTTTAATTATATAGAGAAACAGCTTAGCCCGGCACAGGACGTGCCGGGCAAGGAGAACTGAGCCAGGAAGGCGAATTTCGACTGATAAGCTGTTCCTTACGGGATGAGTTTAGATATTTCTGGGCGAGGAATCGGTACTACTAGTTCTTGTTATTCTTCATACCCCTATTCAACAAGGGGCTCTTCCTTCTGTGGTGTAGGGATGCCCAGTTCTTTTAATAGCTCAGCAAATTCATGGGCCTCAATAGTCTCTTGCTCCATCAGAGTGTTAGCAATAGCATGGAGGGCTTCCATATTTTCTGATAGGAGTTTTTCAGCCTCCTGATAACATTCCTCAATTATCCTGCGAGCTTCCTTATCAATTGAATAGGCTACTGCTTCAGAGTAATTACGGTCTCTAGAAATATCTCTTCCCAAGAATACCTGTTCCTGCTTACGACCATAGGTAAGAGGACCCAACTCATCTGACATACCATATTCAGTAATCATCTTTCTAACCAACTCTGTTGCCCGCTCCAAGTCGTGTTGGGCTCCACTACTAATCTCATTTAGGACCAGTTTCTCTGCCATGCGACCACCCAGGAGCATCGTCACCTGGTTTAAGAGCATCGAACGAGTAATATAACGACGATCCTCTTTAGGTAAGAGCAAGGTATAACCTCCGGCTCTACCCCTAGGGATTATTGAAATTTTATGCAAAGGATCTGTATGGGGCAATAATTCAGCCACCAGAGCATGACCGGCTTCATGATAGGCAACCAGTTTTTTCTCGAAGTCACTCATTGTTCTTGACTTTCTCTCTGGACCTGCAATTACCCGTTCCACGGAGTCTTCCAGTTCCTCCATGCTAATCTTCTTCTTGTTCCTACGGGCTGCTAGGAGAGCTGCCTCGTTAAATAGGTTAGAGAGGTCAGCACCAGTGAAGCCTGGTGTTCTACGAGCTAACACATCTAAATCAACTTCATCCTCAAGGGGTTTGCCCTTGCCATGAACCTGTAATATTTCTTTTCTGCCTTTAATATCAGGGATATCCACAACAATTTGCCTATCAAATCGCCCAGGCCGGAGTAATGCCGGGTCAAGAATATCGGGACGGTTCGTTGCTGCAATCACGATAATTCCTTCATTGGGACTAAAACCATCCATCTCCACTAACAATTGGTTTAAGGTCTGTTCCCGTTCATCATGACCACCACCTAGACCGGCTCCACGCTGACGGCCCACCGCATCAATTTCATCAATGAAAACTATGCAAGGGGCATTTTTCTTAGCCTGTTCAAAAAGGTCTCTAACTCGGGAAGCACCTACACCTACAAACATTTCCACGAAATCTGATCCGCTAATACTAAAAAAAGGTACCCCAGCTTCCCCTGCTACAGCACGAGCTAGTAGGGTTTTTCCTGTACCAGGCGCACCAAAAAGCAACACGCCTTTAGGGATTTTAGCTCCTAATTCTGTAAACTTCTTAGGCGCTTTTAGGAACTCAACAATTTCCTCCAGCTCCTCTTTAACCTCATCAACACCGGCTACATCATCAAAAGTTATTTTCTTCTTTCCATCAGTATGCATTTTGGCTCTACTTTTACCAAACTGCATTACCCTGTTGCCTCCGCCTTGGGTTTGCTGCAACACAAACAGCATTACTACTACGAACAAGACGATAACTACACCGTAGCCTAATATGTTAAACCAAATACTTGGTTGAGGAGCAGGTTCGTTGGTAAAACGGATTTCTTTCGTCTTAATTAGTTCGATTAAATCCTCATCTTCAACAGGACCATTCAGCCGGAAAGGCTTCCCTGTCCCTTTGAGGGTACCAGTTATGATACGGACATCTTCCTCTTGAACAATGTGAATCTCTTGAATCTGTCCGTTTTCCAGAGCACTGTAGAAAGCTTTATAATCATTATCAAAAGGATCTTCCACTGATTGGGGGATCCTAATACCGCTGGCAATGTAGATTATTATTCCAACAATTATTATATATATGAATAAATTCTTATAAACTTTGTTCACGAATTTCCTCCTTACACAGTTTCTTCATTTGTAATTATACCCATCTACTTTATCATATTACAGTTCTTTTTTCAATTCGCTTGATCCCGCGGAAATAAAGTAATTATAAGGCTTTAGCTCTTTATGTTCTGAATTATATCTAAAACGATATATCCCTCAGCAGTTTCTTGGCTATTTATTCTTTCCCCAACAAAGAGGTCGGGAATCCACAGCACCTCATCCCCTTCAGCCAGAAGCAGAAGGCCATCTCTTTGGTTCCGGGGAATTTTGCTATCAATCAAAAATTTCTTTAACTTTTTACGTCCCTTCATACCTTTGGGGCTTAACCAATCTCCCCCTTGTCTAGAGCGAATAACCAGTTGCGGCAAGTTACCTTCTGAATAAGGAAGATAAATCTTGTTCCTTTCCGGGCTTGGTTTTTCTTTACTAAGGGAAGCTCTAATTACTAAACCCTTTTCCGGCAGCTCATTATCTCCAGGAATAATAAGGCTCCGGGGAGTAAGAGGACTAGCAGACTCTTCTTGATAATCTAAACAAAAAAGAAGATCCTGATACTCCCTTAATACTGTTAATCCTTGGGTTAATTCAAGCCTTTTACCTACTTGACCTTTAAGAGCTAATTGACAGATATCTTCCACATATTGAAAGGAAGGCCCTTGTTCTCCTGTGATCTGCTGCCAAATCCTTCTTACGACTCTCCTTTGTACTGCCTGAGGCTCATTACCAAATTCAGAAAGCTTTAAACGAACTGTATTGGCAGTACTTTTGGTATTCTGCTGCATAAAATAAGAAATTACACCCTCCCAGTAATCTTCCTCACTCTGCAAAATAGCGGCTGTCTTTTGCAATGTTCCTACTAAACTAGGGTTAATATTTTCTTCAATCCAAGGTATTAATTGATTGCGAATTTTGTTACGCAAATAAACATTCTCTTTGTTGCTAGGATCGTGACGGGGATCTAAGTTATTCTGTCGGCAATATTCCTCGATCTCCCTTCGACTTATCCATAGTAAAGGTCTGATGAGTGGTGGATTAAAAGGTCTTATTCCCTGTAATCCTTCTGCTCCAGCGCCGCTTAACAGATGCATGATAATTGTTTCTGCTTGATCGTTGGCGTGATGACCTAAAGCGATTTTTTGACCCTTGTGTTCCTTCAGTAATGATAAGAAAAATTCCTGCCTTTGTTGATGTCCGGCATCTTGAGGAGATAAGCCAGTTCTCTTAATTATGGCCGGCACATCAACCTTTTTAACAGTACAAGGTATCCCCCATGATTCAGCAGTCGCTCTTACCCATTCTGCTTCTTCGTCTGCTTGGCGGCCACGGAATGAATGGTTAAGATGAGCAGCATGCAAACTAAATTTACCCTTTTCACTTAATAAGTGTAAAGAATGTAACAAAGCCAACGAGTCGGGTCCGCCTGATAACCCGACAATAACTAATTCCCCTGGTTCAATCAAATTATATGTGCTAATTGTGTTCCAAACCTTTTCTAACATTGCAACGTCACCTTTACTAGGATGTACTTACTTTTTTTCTACAAACAAAAGGGGAGTCCTTCTTCTAACAAAGAGGATTCCCTTTTCTAGATCCTAATATAAACTATGTTCTATTAAGAAATATCCGTTACATTAAGCCAAGCTACTTGGACGCACATATCGTCCATTGCTTTGTTCCCGGTAGCTTTCTTGGCGATATAAAGTAGGTATTTGGCCATCTGCTGAGGATTATCATAGTCTTCTTTTAGTACCTTTTCTAGCCAAGTACCGGGACCTCCGCCACTGTGAACAGCTTCCCAAACTCCATCACTCATCATAATTATGATACTACCTGCTCCTAATACTCTCCGAATGGTATTTACCTCAATATTCTCCAATATTCCCGCCGGGGGAGTAGCCCCCTTCACAATTCTGATACCTTTTAGAGAATATATTAATGAGGGTGAAGCTCCTAACTTAATAAAATCTGTTTGCCCATTAACTTGGTTAATAATAGCTATATCCAACGTAGCAAAGCGTTCCTGCCCTGAACGCAAATACAAGGCTGTATTAACAGTTTTTAAGGCCGTTTCCACCGGGAACCCGGAAAGGAGCATCTTTTCTATAAGCTCAACAGCAGTTTTGCTTTCCGCTAATGCCTCTTCACCTGTGCCCATGCCGTCGCTTAACAAAAGCAAAGTCCTCTGATCAGACATCTCGACAGCAGTACAAATGTCCCCGGATACTTTTTCTCCGTCTTTGGAGCACTGAGCCCTCCCAACCTCAATCTGATAAGCAGGGCTTGGAACTAGATAATAACTGCAGCTCTTGTTCCCGCAGGACATTTTACTGACCTTGTAGGTCTTATCCATTAGCTGAGATACATTAGGTGCCACCATAGACTTGCACCAGTTATTTTCTAGGCAATCCTCTTGGTAAACAATAAACTCCTTCTCACCATCTGCCCGGTTGCAGACCTCTATACTGCTGATGCCCAAGCCTTTTAGTTGCAAATTTTCCTGAAGATATTGAGCAATTTCAGAATCATCATAGATCTCTGTTTTTAATTCTTGGGCAAGATCAAGGACAAGTTGGGACAGTCCACTAAGTTGCTGCCGAATTAAACCAGCGGCATTGTTCAACCTTTTTTCATAAGCTGTCTCCAACTTTATTAACTCTGCTTGGAAATTTACGGTTAGGCTTAACTCCCGTAAGCGTCTACACCTACGCTGCAAATCCTGATTAAAATCCCGCTCACTGATAGTACCCGTTTTCTCTAATTTGGCATAGCCCTCCAACAAAGCCCGATAAGTCTTATAAAAATCCTGCTCCCAGCATACTTTGTTTAAAGCACAGCCTTCACAGACCTGAGTTGCCACCTTATTGATAAGATTAGTCAATTCGTGTTGCTCTTGCACCGCCGCCGAAACCTGAAAAATTCCTACCATTTCTTGAAAGACTTGGCTTATTCTCGACAGTTTTTCAATAGTTTGATCTGACAGATCCCCTTCTTTAGCTTTACTCTGTCGGGGCGTCCGTTGCAAATGTTGGCGGAGCTTAGACAAGGGCAAGATATTAAAAAGCACCACAGCCAAGCCGCTTTCCCAAAAGCTCTGGACTATTATAGCTTGTTCCGCAAAAAACAAGGTTAAGAGCAAATTGCCCAACGTAAAACCAATTGTAACGCCGATTTTGCCAAAGCTGTTGAAAATTCCTCCTAATAAACCTGCTATGGCGTAAAAGGCAATAGGTCCCGGACTCAAGGAGCCTTGGATACTAGGAATAAGGCCCACAGCTACTCCTATAGCAGCCCCACCACCTGGTCCCGCAAGCAGGCCTCCACATAAAACCAAACACCGGCATAATATACTCTGCAGACTTAGTTGAAAAATTTTAAACGGAGCCACCCCAGCCAAGCTACCTAAAAGAATTATACCCAGGCTTGTCCTCTCTTCGAAGCTCAAGGTGAGCCCCTGGCTTAACCTGGGTAAGGCTTGGATTCCCGTGTTACAAACCAAAGTTAAAACACCGACAAATAAGCTTTCAAATATTACACTTACCCACAAATAAAAATCGTTCCCACTTAAAAGTAAAGGAATACCGCGGGTCACAAGATGTACCGTCAATACTAGGCACGGTACTAAGAGCCAGCGGCTTTCCTTTTTGGGATAGCGTAACAAGATCAAATATATCAGAGCATAATCCGCCAGATAACTTAATAATTGAAGCCCTCTGACGGAGAGAATCGTTCCTGTCACTACCCCTAGTAACGTGAGCTTTCGCCAACGCGGCTTATTAAGTCCTATCGCAGCCAAAAAACTGATGCCAAAAGGGTACAACTCTCCCATAATTTCAGCCCGGGAAAGTAAAAAGCCTACTAGAGCTGCCCCAATTGCCAACATACTATCCCACAATGTGGCATTTAACCACAACTTATTCTTTCCTTGATCTGTGCTTCTCAAAACTCTTAACATCCGACGACCACCAACTCCTTACAAAAGCACTAGATCTATTATAGCTTATCCTTGTGGTATTTTTTGCCAATATCTGTCCTGTATATGAGTTTTCTCTCGACATATTCTTAGTCAGAAAGATAAAAGCCGTCTTACTATAGCTCTATAAGCCATATAGTTCGCTGCTTCTTACTCCACCGCAAACATAATAGTCAGAACCTTATGTTGAGCGGATTTATCAGTGCGCGGCTTTTGCTTCTTCTTATTTTGCCATTTAACTCCGGGACGGGGACGAGCAAAGATATTATTTGGCAAACTATCAACCTGCTCTTCAACACTGACCTTCTCCTCCAGTGAAGATTCCGGTAACTCTTCTTGTCTTGAAACTCCTTCTATTAGGTTTAATGTAACTTGGGCCTGCAAGATGACTTTTTGTTCACCAGCCCTCACCAAAGTAATCTTCTCCTGTCTGACATCACTAATAAAGGGCTGTAATTCTAACGGAGCAGGATAATCCACCCTCAGATTATTGGCAAATACCGCCCAAGCCGTTAAGATCCTTTCCCCCCCAGATTCATCGCCGATAAAAAATAATTTAATTTTAGTCCAATAGCTTAATTCTAAGCTAGCTTTTGGGCCCGGCTTAGCTTGGTAAAAGGCCCTTTGCGTTGCACTGCCAACAACATCAGTCAAGTACCGTTCCGGGATGATTAGTGCAACTTCCTCATTCATTATGAATTTCTGATTTTCAAGACTTAATTCAGCCTCTCTACTATGGTCTTCGGCTGATAAACATATAAGAACTTCGCAAAGTAGTGTACTTAAACCAATTTGACTTAAATGAGCAGCTACTATCTTGGGTTCGTCTTGGACCTTACCTCCTAAAAGCCAGGCCTGCCAAGACAACTCAATAGGCCAAACAGAAAATTCCTTCATATCTTCTGCTCCGGGTTCCCAAGTAGGCTCCAGATATAACCGACTGGAGAAAATTGAAGCCACAGATTCCGATGTTTTCTTTTCCTCTGACATTAGCGGGCAGTTAACTGTACTTTTCAACCGTTCTCTGGCTTCCTCTTCATCATAGACAGACTTGGTAACAGGCTTGCTAGGAGACTTGTTTCCACTGCGGTAATAAGCTTTAAGACCAATATTACCTTGATAAAGAAATTTCTCCTTGTCTGTTGATACTAGACGACAACTATTGCTTTCCAGTACCAAGTGCCCTAATTCAATTATCTCTTGCTCAGCTAGCTTAAACTTGCGGCGCATAATTAGCCAAGTTTGCCCCTGGCCTTTCACTACCTGCCAAGGCTGTATTGGCTCCTCCACAAATAGCTCTACCATCTGCAGATTGAATCCCATTTTACTCACCTCCACTTAATAGAGATTCTAATTTATCAAGACAACTATCCCTTAAGTGGATTTCACGAATTAATTCTGTCAGCTTTTCAGTTAATTCCGCAACACTTCTTTCTTGCCGCTGGTATTGACAAGAATATAGCCAAAAACGGGCGGGATACCTAATCAGAGCAAGTAACAGATATTTTTCTGTCATTTGTAGAGGGTTCTGTTCTTCATAAAGCTTAATCAGCCTGTAAGCTAAGTCTGGATCCCAATTATGCAAGCTTAAATAATTACGCAGAAAGGCTGCCAAATCCAAAGGTTTCGGCCCCCAATTCCCCGGAATACTAGGAACGAAGATAGCCTGCCCTTGGTTAATTATTATTTTCTCCGGCAAAAAGTTATCAACTAAATATATGTATTTCCCGGCACAGGTAGTCAGGCAATTAGCCAAAACCATCATTTGAATAGCAACTTGCCCTTGATCATAGACAAAATCAAAATTCTCTAGAAAAAGTTTTTGGAAATCGTCTGCTAATCTTTTTTCAGCCATTTTATGAGAGAATACTAATAAGTCTGTTAGACGGGCCTGGATTTGTAGAGGTAACTGCCATTCTATTTCTTGGTAAGTCTTATTCTCCTCCTCGTACCGAACAGATTGAGCATGGAGCAAAGCTAAAGAAGTTATGGCAGAGACCAAATGCTGTTCATTATGTCCCGAAAAAGGCTCTCCGTCAGGTTGATACCAACCACAATATACAAGTTCTCCTGATTCTATTAATACTTCATGATCTTTTGTTTGTAGCAATTCAGGTACCGCAATAACTCTATTGTCCTTCAAATAATTATGCCAGGCTAACCTTTTCTCCAACCTAGGTAAATCTCCTTGATATTCTTTAAACACTACTTCTCCACTGGTTGTAGAAATCAGCCAAGTATCGTCTTTACGAGTTATTTCGTTTATGGTGAGACCGAAAGCAGCGGTAATTTCAGGCAACGCAACTTCCCCTGTCCTCATCTTATTATCTCTCCCTCCGACTTCCTCTTTCCTATGGTATGTTAGGAGGAGAAAGGACGTGAAAAGAGTACCCTAAGGTACTCTTTCGCCATCAATAATCCTCGTTAGAGGCACCTATAACAGGACATCTCTCTACTGTGCAGATATAACCACACTGAGGACACGGTTTAGTTTTTTCATTATCCCGTGAAAACATTGCGCCACAATCCTGGCATTTAAAAACACTTTCAGCATTATCTGTTCGACTCAAATTCACACCCCCTATTAAAAGGATGAGCTTGTTTAAGCCGGCTTATACCTTGTCGGCTCATACCTCCTGCTTTACCATTTCATCAACTAAAGCCCATAATAAATCCCGATCACTTATTAGCACCGAATTGCTATTAAAGTATTTTACTATAGCCAAGAGAATTTGTAGCCCTGGGATAATTAGATCTTCCCTCCCAGGATAAATTCCTGCTAGCTTTAGTCTTTCAGGAACAGTAAGTGCGGCCAACATCTCATAAATATCCTTAATCCTACTCCCATCTATCCTGTGGCCCTGAACCTTCTCCCGATCATATTCTCTTAGACCTAGGTCCACAGCAGCAAGAGTTGTGCAGGTACCACCAACTCCAACTAGAGTATATGACGGACTATCCTCTTTTGACTTAAAGACCTGCAACGCTTCGGTAACAACTCTGGCTAATTCCTTGTCTGAAAGGGGATTTTCCAACAGTTTTAATGCTCCCAAGGGTATACTCAGCACGGATACTTGTTTCTCTGAATTTAGCCCTATAAATTCTGTACTACCCCCACCAATATCAATGACCAACGGGTTTGATTTTTCCTTAAGATCACTGGTGGCTCCCCAATAACTTAACCAGGCTTCCCTCTCACCGGAGATAATCTGCAAATCCCAATTCAATCTATCTTTAACGGCTTGAACCAGTCGGTTTTGATTCTCTGCACTTCTTACGGCCTGGGTAGCTACTAAGACAAGCTGTTGCACCCGGTATCTTCCGATAATCTCCGCAAATTCTTCTAAGGCAGACAGGGTTCTCTCTATGGCATCCGGCTTCAAAAGCCTTTCTGTACCCATCCCTGCACCTATTCTAGTTGTACGCAGATGCTGCTCCTCAATTTTGATCTCACCTAAAGTATTTACACTAGCCAATAATAATCGACAGGAATTAGTGCCGATATCCATAGCAGCATACATAATAAAACCTCCTAAACAACATAGGTAAAACAACAAAGAAGGACGGTTCTTCTTTGTCATTATGAGGAATAGTCAGAACCGTATTAAGTAATTCCTCACCTAGAAATCTCTAAGTTCGTACCTCAAGAAATAAGTTACCGACATTAGAATAAATAAGCACCCCTTAAATTGGAGTGCTTAAATACTATTTAAGAACAATATTAATAACGGCTAGAACCTCTGCCTCCTCTTTTGGCATCAGTACTCCGTTTAAATTCGGAGAGAATCTCATCACTTTCCCTCATAAATTTAGCCAGCTTATCCTCAAAAGATATCTGGTTTGCCTTGGGTTTGTTATCTCTACGCTGACCTCTAGGAACATAATCAGGGCTGGCTTGCTTAACTGAAAGCCCGATTTTACCTTTAGGATCAATGTTGATAACTTTCACCTTAACCTTGTCTTGTTCTTGCAAATAGTCCTTAACATCCTTCACATAAGCATCTGCCACTTCCGAGATGTGGACTAATCCGGTAACATTACCCGGCAGACTTACAAAAGCGCCAAATGGGGTAATACCGGTAACGACCCCCTCGATTATGTCTCCTACTTCAATCGACATCCGAAAAAAATTCCCTCCATTTATTATAGAAATAACTCTAGCTGCTGCCATTATATCGTAATATTTTACTAAGTGTCAATGTGTAATCTCTATCTATTAGTTTATGGTCTTGGAATGTTATGACCTGGAACTGCCGGAATTATGACTGTCTCTCCTTCCCGAACCATTCCCAGATCCTCTCTGGCTTTCTTTTCAATTACTTCCGGATCATTAAGAGACTCTAATTCCTTCTCCAATTCACTATGAAGCTCTGCTAATCTAGCTTGTTCTTGTTCCAAGATAGTCATTTGTCGTTTTAATTGCCAAATATCATAACCATTTTTGGCAAACAAAAACAGCAAATACAACCCCAAGATAGCTGTGATTACTTTCATCCATCTAGGGGTTCTCCGTTTTTTCCGTTTTGGCCTAGCAACAGGAGTGTCGCTATCGACCAAATACAGTTGCCCTTTGGCTGGTTCAATTTTTCTTGCCCTTTCAGCTCTCATAGTTAACATTTCCTTCGCAGATACTAGCTCGTCTGTAATAAACTATCTTCTATGGAAAGTAGAAAATATCCTGCAAGCATTATACTTTCACTAAAAATCTTTAACCATTAGCAATTCTGATCCGGCGGTGGTTTTCTGCCCCAATGCCTAATAGGTAAGGTGAATATCAATAATATTCTATGTCCTCCATAAAAGAATGACAATATCATAAATTTCAAAAAGCGAAAGGGAAAACTGATAATCAACCAAATTATCTTGATGGGAGTTAACAAAATGCCCACTAGTTTTACAAGTATTTTTCTAACCAGCGAATATGTACGTACCAAAAAGCTCAGAACTCTCTTACTGAAAAGCTTTAAGTACAGTATAGTCCCACAAAGTAACGCTAAAAAAACATATAGCCGAACTTCGCCCCAAGTAAAAAATAATAAAAAGCAATAAGTGATAACAGTTATTAGCAGACAAAACAAGGCGTCACCTAATATTGTCCCCCGAGCTTTTGGTTGCAGGAGCCGCCTTATCAATCTATAACAATCAAAGAGAAATCCCAAAAATACACCTAGGACAATTAATAGCAAGAATGCAACTATCTGATCAGAGAGCGGTTGCATGGAAACACCCGCCTTTTTTATTTGAATAATCGATCCACTAAACCTTTACCTCTAAAACCTGCATTACTTTTTCTGTTTGGATGATATTGAATATTGTCAACTACACCCTCAATGCTCATTTTGCCTTCTTCCAGATTCAACTGAATAATATGTAAATTATGTCCCTTAATCGTCAACGGCCCTAATTTAGTGGCCGCAACGATCATATTTTCATCAAAGCTTTCAACTTCTATAACGCCATTAGCCTGCAAATACTCCCTATTAGTCATAATTAATTGATAGCTGATGTTTTCTTTGGTATCCATGTCCTCCCCCTCCAGTCAATCATTGTTGCTAATAATTATGCTAGAAATTCTCTAATATGCTCATCCGAGGATTAACAATGTTACTCTTTCTGGCTGCCATAATCCCGAGAGNNCCCCAACCTTTTCCTCAGAATCATGGTAAGCATCCTCATAATCTGCAACACCTCCAAGATCTGAAGGAGAATCACTAGTCCCAAAACGAGCTACTTGCTGCCAAGCGTCCTCTCCATCAAAACCTATTTCATCATTACCCCCTACCTTGCCCCCAAATGGCGGATAGAGAATGTCCTCTTCTAAAGGACGCAAGGTCTGTTCCCGTTCTTCCTGCTCTTTCTTACAGGATAAACAATAATTAGTATAAGGTACCGCCTTAAGTCTCTCGATATCAATTTTCTGACCGCAGGACGCACAGACTCCATAGCTACCCTTTTGTATAGCTTCCAGAGCATCTTCGATCATAGCCAATCGATCCTCATAAAATAACTTAAAGCCAAGATCCTTTTCCCTCTCAAAAGTTGCATCTCCTACATCACCGGGATGATTGTCGTAAAGAGATAATTCTGCCAGAGAATCCTGTAAAGGTGTGTGTAAACCCTCGGCAATAATTTTGGCTTGATTTTTATCTAGCTCCCGTAAATTTTCTAACTGCTTGCGCAAAGCAGCTAACTGATCTGTGTTCATGGTCTTCCACCCTTCTTATTGCCACTCTGTAACAATTTCAACATCCTTGAAAAAATACTTAATTATCTCTTCTGCTTTCTTACCTTGTTCCGCCATAGCTTTGGCCCCCCATTGGCTCATACCTACACCATGACCAAAGCCCTTACCCTTAACAATTAAGTTATTGCCAGAAATCCGAAAATCCGTCCACAAGGTAGAACGCATCTTTTCGCTACCTAAGGCAAGGCGCAGAGCCGGACCACTTACAGTAGCATTGCCCAACTTTACGCTCATTGCTCTACCAGAAGGACCTTTCTTGATAACCTTAACCTGGCTAATCGGGCCAGGATCACTGCCACTCACCTCTTTGACTTTTTCTCTAACTACAGATAAAGAAAAACTAGCCTGCCAACTTTTATTCTCTTCCTTGGTTATAGCAAACCCAGGATCCTTAACACTATGCACATAGGGGCTAGGCTCCTTGGTATAAGCTAGTCCTTCCTCAGCAGAAGCAGCAGTTACCCCACCGCCATCCGCAAAAAACCAAGCCTTTATATATTCACCCTGATATTTTGCCACCTCACCCCGGGTTCGTTCCACTGCCTTAATAACATTCTCATTGATTCTTTCCGGATTATAGGCTTGGAATTCCTCCACACTAGTAGAAGCGTCGGTACCACGGTCTGGTACCCCACCCATCGACTCCATTCTCTCTAAAGTAAAAGTCCGAGCTAATATTGCTTGTGCCGCCAAAGCTTCGCTGGGCCAAGTCGGCTCCATTTCAGCAGCCACTACACCTTTAATGTATTCCTCCATTTTGATTTCCTTTTTCTCTCCGGTCTCATTAATGAAAAGGGTAATAGTCGGTTCTTGCCCGGTTTTGTCCTTATCTTTTTTTTGAGGACGCTGCTGGGGATTACAAGCAACCAAGGCAAAGCATAATACGATAAGCAGAACACCAAGGGTTACCCTGCGAATTTTAAACATTTTTTTGCCTCCTTAAGAATATAGAACAAATTAAAAACTCCCTTCGGACTAGTTTTAGTTTAGCCCGAAGGGAGTTCTTTCATAGTTGGCAATTCAACCCACATTACTTTGCCCTCGCATCATTCTTCTATTACACGATATAAATCCTTAGCTTCATCAGCCCTGACAGTTTCCCTAATCTCTAAAATTTCTACTACAGTCTTTCTATTTCCGAAACCTAGCTCTAGACGGTCACCTACTTTTACCACTGAACTAGCTTTGGCCACTTTTCCATTCAGCATGATTCTACCCGCGTCGCTGGCTTCCTTAGCTAAAGTTCTCCGTTTAATTAAGCGAGAAACTTTCAAAAATTTATCTAAGCGCATTTTTATCATCCCCAAAAAAATTTCTAGTACTACAATATTGGTTCAGTAAAATATTACCAATAACTCTATATTCGTTAGGCGAGCTAGTATCATTTTAACATATATTTTAGTCATAAAAAAATTGGGCCCAGTTTCCTGAGCCCAATTTTTTGGTATTTCAATTTATGTATTTCTTTTTCATATTGCTGGTTCTACTATTACTAAAAGACCCAAGCCCAGCCGATATAGTCCATTGCCATACCGTAGGCCAGCCAGCCCCCACCTTCAACAAACACTTCGTCAAAGGCACTAACCACATCTATTTCTTCGAATTTCCCGGTTTGGAGAGCTATACCTACATGACCCCAGTTCTGAGTAGTCCCCCCCAGGGTTCCTTCCCAATCATAGAATACGGCGGCACCCCGAGGAACAATTTTATCTTTATTCGCCTCGGCTTTGAAAATTGTCGCTGCATTTTTGGCAGTTCCCCAAGGCGTTCCGGCAAGGGTTAATCCTCCGTTTCTGTATGCATCCTGAACATAAGCCAGACATTTGTAACTGTAGTCCGTCCTTCCGACATTTTCAATGGCCCAGGCAATAGCGCTTTCAACCTTGGGGTTCCATTCCCCTTCAAGCTCTGTAAGGATTCTCTCATCTGCCCAGCCGCTTTTCCCATGGCCCTCTAATTTCCACCAACTAATACCATCTTTCTCTATAGGACCGTCTACTACCTTCATTCCCACATAGTCATACACAATACCCACGTCCGTACTGGCCAGACCCGGTTGGGATTTAAGCTTCGCGTAGTAGTTGTAGTTATTATCATTTCTGCCAATCGTTTGCCGCATATTAGAGAGTACCTGTCCCTCATCATCCAGATAGTCAATACTTATTTGAACCATTACCTGCCCGAGAGTTGGTTGAGGTTGAGGGGAAGGTACAGGAGCCGTGGTGGTGATATCTATCCGCCTAGATTCTCCTGACCATTCCACGGACGCTCCTAGAGATTCGCCGATAAATCGCAGAGGAACCATGGTCCGGCCCTCCACTATCATTGCAGGCACATCCAGAGTAGTAGCCTTCCCGTTTACATAAGCTGTTTTACTCCCGATGACCAATTGAACATTTTTCACTCCCAGAGTCAAAGTAACCTTCCTAGTAGACCCATCCCAGTCTACTACGGCCGTCATGGCTTCCCCGATGGCGCGGAAAGGCACAAGGGTGCGGTTATCTACCAGCACGGGGGGCACATCCAGCACCAGCTCAGTCCCATTAAAGAAAACTTTGATAGGGGTCGTTGATGCTGCAGCATAAGCAGGACAAGCCAGTGACAAAAAAGAAAATAAGGCCAACAATATCACTGAAATACGCCACACTCTACGCTTCAGACTTTTCATATACTCCACCTCCACAGAATTGTAATATATGTTTATTTTCTCATATTTTTAATATAATTTAAAGAAAAATATCCCTTTTTACGACAATTCTTTCAAATAAAATCTTCATCTTTTAGTTCTATTTTGTATTTTAGTCATAAAAAAATTGGGCCCAGTTTCCTGAGCCCAATTTTTTTAGCATTTTAGATACTTATTTCTTTTTCTTAGCTACAACTGCATCTTTCAGGGCCTTACCAGGTCTGAAAGCAGGAACTTTTGTAGCAGCGATTTTGATTTCTTTACCGGTCTGAGGATTGCGACCAGTTCTAGCAGCACGCTGTCTTACTTCAAAAGTACCAAAACCAACCAGTTGTACTTTTTCGCCTTTTGCTAATGCTTCCTGAACAGCAGCCAGAACAGCATTAACGGCTTTTTCTGAGTCTTTTTTTGTCATTGAAGCTTTTTCTGCAACAGCACCGATGAGTTCAGTTTTATTCAAAACAATCCCTCCCAAATAAATTTGGATTTTTCCCTTTAATTACATTCGCCAAACTCTGCCAAATTCCTGCGTGTTCTATGAACATTTTCAAATTTTTTTCTTAATTTATAGCTTTTTTTGCTTCTTTCCAGATATTTTCCAGGGAATCAAGATCCATCTCTTCCCATTTTGCCCCATTTTGCTGCAATTTATCTTCTATGTAGTTAAATCTACTAATAAATTTCCGGCTTGCCTTTTCCAATGCTAATTCAGCAGAAATTTTGAGAAATCGACAGACATTTACTAAAGCAAATAATAAGTCACCCATTTCCTCTTCAATTCTATCCTTATTATTTTGACTATTATTTAGACAATTGTTTTCAGCGATAGCCTCTTTTAATTCAACTAGCTCCTCCTCAACCTTATCCCAGGCACCTTCTAGCTCGTCCCAATCAAATCCTACTTTTGCCGCCTTTTTCTGGACCTCTTCTGCTAAAAGTAAGGCCGGTAAGGAACGGTTGATTTTTGTCATTACCCGTGGAATTGCCTCTCCTTTATAACCTTGCTCTACAGCCTTAATTTTATCCCAATTTTGCAGTACCTCCTGGGAGTTTTCTACGGAAATATCCCCAAAGACGTGAGGGTGGCGACGAACCATCTTTTGGGTAATTCCATCTACCACATTAGCAAAGCTAAAGCTGCCGCTATTTTCCGCCAGAACCGAATGAAAAACAATCTGAAACAGAAGATCCCCTAATTCCTCCTCTAGCTTATCCATCTCTCCACAATCAATAGCCTCAATCACTTCGTAGGCCTCTTCAATAAGATGGGGTCTAAGAGATTGATGATCCTGCTCTCGATCCCAGGGACATCCTTCTGGCGAAAGAAGTTTTTTCATCACCTCAATTAAAGGCTCAACTCCATAAGGTGAAGCTGGCCTGTTAATTGCCTCACACGGTTGAAGATAAACACTAGTCAAATGATCAAAATATTCTTGATGATCCATCTCCGCTAACGGTACTTTAATCTGCTGCTCCATATCTTTTAGGCCGGCATTTTTGATGATTATAGCCTGGTGCTCCGGTGGATAAATATCTAAGAGCAGCAATTTTAGATCAGAAGCCACTAAACGATTATAAACTTGAGTAAAAATAATATGTTGTCCCGGATTAAGTTCTTCGCGTTGTATGGTTAGAGCATCTACCACTAGAAGACCGGCAGCAGGATCAATCCCTAGCATAGCTATAGTTGTATCCAAGAAGCTCATTCCGGCAATGACCTCAGTCTTAACTCCCTTTTGAGCCGCCTGACGCAAAAGATGTTGCACCGTTTCTTCAGCAACTAACGGATGACCCGGTACCCCATAGACTATTAACCCCTTATTATCTTGTTCTACCTCGGCTATAAGGAGATCAACAATCTTTTGATAGATAGACTCAAAATCCTCTTCCTGCTCATATAAGTGGTCAAAACTCTGAAACTTGATTCCCTTAGCCATTAATTCCTCCGCTGCAGGATGCACTCCAGTTCTCAAATAGAGACGCTCAGCTTGTCCAATTATCTCCCAGGTTTTCAGAGTAATATGTTCCAGCCCAGCTGGACCTAAGCCAACTATGATAATCTTTTTCATACTTACACCTTCTTATCATTACTACCTTACATAATACCACTTTTTGCCCCGCAATAAGAACCCACCCATCTACGCTATCGGAGATTGCTGATGAGTACCCGGTAACTTTGTTGTTTTCAAAATAAAAAGGTGGTTAAAACCACCTTTTGTCTAGAAATATTCCCCTTGTTATTCTTGATTATTTGGTTCCCCTTATTGTTCCATTTGCTTGGCTAGAAAAGAAGCCGCAGTCTCGGCCAACTTAAATTCCAGATCTCCGAATTTAATATCTGGCTCTTTGGACAAAATAATTACGGCTCCTATAGGATCCCCTTCAGCAATAATTGGAGCTATGACTTGGGTGGAATACTGTTCATCTCCGTCATCAGCTAATATACCTGCAGATTCTTGCCCGGACTGATTAATTAAAACAGCTTTGCGATCTTCCATGACTTTTTCTACAGTTGGGCCAATCCGCTTATTCAGGAATTCTTTCCTCGATCCTCCTGAAACAGCAATTATCTGGTCCCGATCAGCAATACAGGCGATTTGACCGATGGATTCATAAAGAGAGTCGGCATATTCCTTAGCAAATTCCCCTAATTCACCGATAGGAGAATACTTCTTTAAAATCACTTCTCCATCCCGGTCGACAAAAATCTCTAAAGGGTCACCTTCTCTGATTCGTAGGGTTCTTCTAATCTCTTTCGGTATGACCACACGACCTAAGTCGTCAATCCTCCTAACTATACCAGTAGCTTTCATTAAGTGGCTTCCCTCCTTTGGTATTAAAAGGGTGGTTTTATTGTGAGAGTTTAATGGGCTAACAGAACTAGTAAAGTATATAGATTCCAGGAAGCATTTATTCTATTTCACAGGTAAATAATATACCTCCTCTCTTAATGTACCGCCCTTACATTGTTTAATCTTTGCTGCCGCTTCTCCTTTTATACCTTTTTATGAAAGGTTTACCTCAGGCATTTTTCTCCAAATATATTCTGAGTTCAAAATTCATACTCATAGCAACGAGCATAGCGAAAATGTCTTAATGAAATGTCGTTAGATATAGATTAGCCCGGCACAGGACGTGCCGGGCAGGGAGAGCTGAGCCAAGGATGGCGAATCTCGATCGGTAATCTATTTCTTACGACATGAGTTTAGACATTTCTAGGCAAGGAGCTGCTACTCCAGTTCTTGTTAGTCTTCACCTTTTGTCGGATTCGTTTCCTCAGTTTTATTCATATTATGCTTTTCAATCTTAGCCTTTTCCAATAGCTCTTCCTCCAAAGCCATGAACTTGATGTTTTTTTCTTCCATGATGAAACGATTTCTCAGTTCCTGCTCAACTTCCTCAAAAGTACGTTGAAAACCTTCAATAATATCTTCCACGAATATTACATGATAGCCGTAAACGGTTTGGACAGGCTTTTTGGTATATTCCCCAACTTTGAGTTTAAAGGCCGCCTCCTTAAATTCTCCAACTAAAGGAGAGCCTTGATCAAAATAACCTACGTCTCCCTTATTTTCTTTCGCTGTTGGATCAATGGAAAGCTCTACTGCTAACTGACCAAAATCTTCTCCGTTATCCAACCGTTCAATTATTGCCAAGGCTTCCTCTTCAGTATTAACTACAATATTACGTGCTCTTATCCTAGTATCCTGATAAAATTCAGCTTTGTTTTCTTCATAATATTGTTGCAAATCCCGTGAAGTGTCGGTGATATCCTTTGTCACCTCTTCAAACAATTGATTAAAAATTTGTTCGTTCTGGAATATTGTCAAAACTTCTTTTTCAGTCATGCGGCGTTCAGCCAAAGTTTTCTCATAATCCTCTTCACTTGCGAACTGGGCTTTGAATTTATCCAATTCTCTTTTGGCGCTTTCCTTGTCAGCAGTGAGATTTCGCCTCCTAGCCTCCTGGAAATACAATTTTTCCACAATTAGCTGTTCTAATACTTCATCCCGATAAAGAACGAGATAAACTTCACCTTCCTCAGAATCTGGGTCGTGGCCACGCATAACTACATACTGCTCTACTCTTCTATCGAGTTCTGATTTTGTGATTTTTTCTTCGTTGACAATCGCTACTACATCATCACCGCAGCCGATAACCAAGAAGATGACGATAAGAAGTACCGCTGTCAGGAATAAATATTTCTTTCTCACCGGCTAAGACCTTCTTTCTCTGTATGATAGACATCTGCTACTATAAACCGCAGACATTAGACATTAATTATTAGAACTATTCTAGGTCATGTCATTATATCAAAGCCGCTCCCTTTTGAGCAATAGTCGATATTTCCAAAATTATCTCCTCTAAGAAATTCAATATCTCTCCTTTAGACAGATTACGGAGAAAGATAATAATCTCCAAACTTCCTGCAGTACTAAAACTCATTTGACGTCTATATTTCCTAGCTACCTCCATTAATTGGACACCCGTCAAGTTATGATCTTGGTCCATTATAAGCTTTATCTGATCATTTTCCTGAAGTATAGACTGAACTTTCATTTCGGCAGCAATCACCTTGATCGCAGCAATTTTTAGAAGATTGAGTAATTCGTCTGGTATAGAGCCAAAACGGTCAACCAACTCATCAGCTATTTGTTTCAGCTCATCTTGGTCTTTTGCGGCATAAATCCGCTGATAGAAATCAATCTTAACTCCCGGATCAGAAATATATTCCTGAGGTATAAAAGCCTTAACCTGCAAGTCAATGGTGATAGTTGTCTCCTCCGGTGGCATTTCTTCACCCTTTGCCTCCCGGACAGCCTCTTCCAACATCCGACAATAGAGATCAAATCCCACAGAAGCCACATGACCATGCTGTTCCGGTCCTAATAAGTTCCCGGCACCACGAATCTCCAGATCCCGCATCGCAATTTTGAATCCAGAACCTAATTCAGTAAACTCCCTAATAGCATTAAGTCTTTTTTCCGCCACTTCCGATAAAACCTTGTCCTTACTGTAAGTTAGATAGGCATAGGCCACCCTGTTAGAACGCCCTACCCGGCCCCTCAGTTGATAAAGCTGAGATAACCCTAATCTGTCGGCATCATCAATGATCAATGTATTCACATTAGGAATATCCAAGCCAGTCTCGATAATCGTCGTACAAACCAGGACATCTAGCTTACCTTCCATAAAATCAAGCATTACATTTTCCAATTGATACTCAGTCATTTTGCCGTGAGCCACACCAATTCTGGCTTCAGGTACTAGCTCCTGTACCCGAAAGGCCGCTTGGTCAATGGTCTCTACACGATTGTGGACATAGTAAACTTGACCACTGCGACCAAGCTCCCGACGGATTGCATCCCGCATCAACTGTGGACTGGCTTCCACAACATAGGTTTGTACAGGATACCTAGCCTCCGGCGGTGTTTCAATTACACTCATATCCCTCACACCTACCAAGGACATATGGAGAGTTCGGGGGATAGGAGTAGCTGTGAGAGTTAAGACATCCACCGTTTGCCGTAGTTTTTTCAACTTCTCCTTATGAACCACACCAAAACGCTGTTCCTCATCGACAATCAAAAGACCCAGATCCTTGAACCTTACATCCTTAGAAAGCAAGCGGTGAGTACCAATAATAATGTCTACCCTTCCATTAGCCGTATCTTCAAGTGTAGCCTTCTGCTCCTTAGCAGATCTGAAGCGGCTTAAGACGGCTACATTTACTGCAAAACCCTCGAATCTTTCCCTGAAGGTTGTATAATGCTGTTGGGCCAACACGGTTGTTGGGACTAACACAGCTACCTGCTTACCGTCACTTACGGCCTTAAAAGCAGCCCGGATAGCCACCTCCGTTTTGCCATAACCTACATCGCCACATAATAAACGATCCATAGGGCGGGGCTTTTCCATATCTTTTTTGACTTCACGAATAGATTTTAGCTGATCAGGCGTTTCCTCGAAGGGAAAGGCCTCTTCAAATTCTATTTGCCAAGGAGTATCAGGAGGGAAGGCATGCCCCCGCTGGGACTGACGTGCAGCATATATAGCAAGCAATTCTTCGGCTAACCCCTGAACAGAAGCCTTAACCCTGCTTTTCACCCTATTCCACTCATTACTGCCTAATTTAGATAGCTTAGGCTTCTTACCTTCCTGCCCCACATATTTTTGTAAAAGTCCGGACTGATCGGTAGGGACATAGACTTTATCTTCACCTTGATACTTAATCACCAAGTAATCCCGCTCAGCTTCGCCTACTGAAAGCTTCTCGATTCCCAGATAACGTCCGATTCCATGATTGGTATGCACTACATAATCGCCAACCCGCAAGTCCTCTAAAACAGTAGTACGTTTCCCTTCCTGGAACATTCGGCGAGCCGGTTTCTTCTTAGGTTGGAAAAAAAGTTCATGTTCAGTGACTACAGCCAATTTACCTGTTACCAGCTCAAAACCAGTAGACAAAGAGCCTTCCATCATATAGAGACACTCTGGTACCGGCTCAGTCTCCGGACTGACTAAAGCAGCCTCCAAGCCATAATCCCACAAGCCTTGCCGTAACCGTTCTGCTCTCTCCCGCGAATTAATCAGTATAAGCACCGCATATTTTTGCCGTTGCCATTCCTTTAATTCGTCTACTAAGAGTCTGGTTTTACCCATAAAAAGGTTCAGGCTTTTAGCAGTAATACCTAGAATATTCAGATTCTCACTAGTTACTGGCTTTTTTGGTAACAGTGAAAAATAAATAATTTTCTGTTGAGAGAAACGTTGCCATAACCTGTCTAGAGTGAAGTAATTATTAATTTGGCCTGGTAAGATCCGCCCACGTTCCAACAAAGCCTTATAGCTTTCCTGGTTTTCTTTTTCGCGCCCCTGATAGCTTTCTCTCTGCCGGTTAGGTTCGTCAATAATTAATAAAGGTTCCTCTGGAAAATAATCCAACAGAGAAATTTGGTCTTTTTCCAAATAATAGAGGAATTGCTCCTGGCCTGGGAAAATTAATCCCTGACCAATAGCTTCCGTAACCTCCTTTACTCTGTCAAAGAAATTTTCATATGCCTCTCTGGAGCCACTTTTGGCTAAGGATTTTAATAGTTGCTCAGCCTCTTTTTCCATTGCTTTTATAATCTGGGGACGATCCTTTTCAGTAAAGATAACCTCTTTGGCTGGTGGTAGAGCGATACGACCAATTTTTTCTATAGAACGTTGGGTTTCAACGGCAAAAAAGCGGATAGATTCTATCTCATCATCGAAAAATTCTATACGATAGGGATTTTCTGATGCGGCAGAATAAATATCCAAAATCCCACCCCGTATAGACAGTTGTCCTTTATCCTCTACCATATCCACCCGTTGATAACCTATCTCTATCAAGTCAGCTAACAACTGTTCCACATCTACCCTTTGTCCCACATGCAATGAAATGATCTGCCGGCGGAATTCTTGGAGGGACGGTAAGGTTTTTCCTAATGCATCTAAGGTCGTAATAATCAGGGGTTTACTTCCTAAAGCCAAAGCCTGCAAAACCTCTAACCTTTTCTGTCCTGTTTCATTACTTTGGGCAATTACCTCAAATGGCAACAAGTCCAAAGCCGGAAAATACTGCACCATATCACCGGGCAAGAGGTTAGAAAAGTCATTAAAGACCTCCTTTACCCGTTGCTGATTCTCAACTAAGTAGAGGAGGGGACGCTTTTTTTCCTTATACAACAGAGCTGCTAAGAGGATCTTCGGTGTCCCTGTTATGCCATATACTAATTGATTTTCTTTTTGTCCCAGCTGCTCCAAAAGAAACTTGAATTCACGGGATTTATGTAAATAGTCACCTAATACTTGTAAATTCACAATTTTGCCCTCCCAAAGGAAATAGTGAGCGTCCACCAGACCCCCACAGGATAAATTATTGAGCTATTATTTATTATACAACCAGCTAACCTTAGTTAGACCAGATTCTAATATCTTTTGTCCGTACTGCGTACTATACATAGCTAAATCAATCTTGTCAGTTAATACTTTTCTCTGACTACTTACGGTCGATCCTGACAAGAGTGTTCATCAAGCTAATTACAATAAAATTCCACAAAATATGTAGTAAAGTAGCCACTGCCACCGACAAAATCCAAGAATGATAAAGCCCGTAGATAAACACAGTGGCCCAGCCAAGTAAAAAGTGGGTAATTATACTACTGAGACCTGCCCAGAAGCCCCAACGAGGAGAAACCACATAATCATACACAGCCTCTAAAAGACCAAAAACTCCATGGCTAAGAGGCAAAAGAGCTCCCAATAACAAGGCAGAGCCAGTCTTTAGGATCTCTTCAACAGGCGGTATTAACCAGATTACAGCTCGTTCTCCGCCTTTATTAACCAGAAACCGGTTAATCAACCAAGCAATTACTGCCGCCGCAATACCTGCCAACCAGTGTGTCAATTATACCTCCGATTATTGTTTTTCCTTTTCATTCTGGTGTAATTCTTGTAAGTCCACTGCAGCATTATGCCCATTCATCGCTTCTGTTATGCCCTTCTGAACCCAAGTATCTATTCCTTGTACTGCCCAAGTCAAGATAACTGGCAATAACTTTTTCTCCTCAGTAGAAAATTCACTAAGGACATAACTCTCTACCTTCATAAAATCAGGATTACGACCAATTCCCACCTTCAAACGGTCATAATCTGACGAATTCAACAGGCGTGTAATAGACTTAAGCCCATTATGCCCCCCTGTACCACCGCCTTGCTTAAAACGAATTCGTCCAAAGTCCAAATCCAAATCATCATGAATCACGATGAGATCCGTAAGACCATCCTGGTAATAATTAATAAGTTCCAGCACTGCTTCACCGCTATTATTCATATAGGTCTGGGGCTTGGCCAGCAGTACTTTTTGACCTAGCCAGATACCCTGTCCTAGGTGGGACTGATTCTGTTTCTTACTTATAGTAATTCCCGCCTCAGCGGCGATCTTATCCAGAACCATAAAACCAATATTATGTCTAGTATTGGCGTAGCGGCTACCAGGATTGCCTAAGCCAACCAACAACTTCATTTCTTAAAAACCTCCTCAACCCATAGTTATTATTATACCCAGCTAACAAATAAATAATCTGAAGCTTCTAACTGATAGAAGGTCAAAAGGCCCCAGACAATTAACCTGGGGCTGTTCATAACCTATGTAGACTATTCAGAACCTGTGTAGAATGTTTAGAATTAGTCTTTTTAATCGAAGAGCTTACTGACCGACAAGTCCTCATAAATCCGTAAAATAGCCTCCCCTATTAAGGGAGCAATGGATAGCACCTTGATTTTAGGGGATTTCTTTTCATCACTAAGCGGAATCGTATTAGTAACAACGACCTCTTTGATCTTTGAATTATTCAGTCTTTCTATAGCTGGACCTGACAATACTGGGTGAGTACAACAAGCATAAATCTCAGCGGCTCCTTGATCATGCAAAGCTTGAGCACCTAAGGTTATAGTTCCTGCCGTATCGATAATATCATCAATCATGACTACCGTTTTGCCTTTAATATCACCGATAATATTCATTACCTCAGCTACATTCGGTTTAGGCCGCCGTTTGTCAATGATAGCTAAAGGAGCATTAAGCCTGTCCGCCAAAGCCCTGGCTCTTGTTACACCTCCAACATCAGGGGATACAACCACAAAATCATCAATATCTTTGTTCAAGAAATATTCCGAGATAATTGGAACACCTAAGAGATGATCTACCGGAATATCAAAAAAGCCCTGTATCTGACCTGCATGGAGATCTACCGAAATAACACGATGAGCTCCGGCAGCTACAAGTAAGTTAGCCACCAATTTAGCCGTAATAGGGTCACGGGCCTTAGCTTTTCTATCTTGTCTGGCATAACCATAATAGGGAATTACAGCATTAATTCTACGTGCTGAAGCCCTACGTAAAGCATCAATGAGGATCAATAATTCCATCAAGTTATCATTAGTTGGTGAAGAGGTGGGTTGTATTACATAGACATCTGCCCCTCTTACACTCTCATTGATATTTACGGAAATTTCTCCATCAGAGAATTTCTTGACCGTAGCCGCATTGACTGGAACTCCAAGATATTCTGCGATTTCTGTTGCTAATTCTGGATGTGCATTGCCTGTAAAAAGCCTCAATTTGTTTGACATTTTCTTAATCCTCCCCCTGCTTGTCTTGGCCGGCTTTCAGCGTGAGGCGTTCTCGCCAATTATCAATATTCCTCTGTCTACCCCTAGCCACAGCTAAGGCACCAGCAGGGATATCCTTAGTAACCGTTGAACCGGCACCGATATAAGCGCCTGCCCCCACTGTAAGAGGGGCCACTAGATTTGAATTACTACCAACAAAGGTTCCATCACCAATATACGTAGGAAATTTTTTCACTCCATCATAATTACAGGTTATAGTACCGGCTCCGATATTAACCCCTTTACCAATGGAACTATCACCTATATAAGATAGATGAGGGATTTTGGATCCTTCGCCGATGAAGGAATTCTTTATTTCTGAGAAGTCCCCTACCTTAACCTTATTAGCTAGGACCGTACCGGGTCTTAGATAACTGTAAGGCCCTATGGTACAGTGTTCTCCTACCTCAGCCTCGGACAGATAGGAGTATTTGATTAAGGTTCCCTTGGCTACAGCAGAATCAACAATCCTGCAATCCGGACCAATTTCACAAGCGGACCCAATCTTAGTTTTCCCAACTAAATGAACTCCCGGATAAATAATCGTATCCTGTCCAATCTCCACCCCGGCTTCAATATAGGTATTCTCCGGGTCAATCATAGTCACTCCAGCCAACATATGCTGCTCATTAATACGCCGCCGCATCAGTTTTTCTGCCTCGGCTAACTGGACCCGATTATTAATCCCCATAGCTTCATTAGGATCAGCTAAAAGATGGGTTTCTACACATTTACCCTCTTGGGCTAGTAGTGAAATAATATCTGTCAGATAATATTCCCCTTGAGCATTCGTGGGAGATAATTTGGGTAGCAATCGTTTTAGTCCTTCTATCTTAAAACAATAGGTTCCTGTATTAATCTCTTTAATGGGTTTCTCCTCTGGACCTGCATCTTTCTCCTCTACTATTCTTAATACCTGTCCATCCTTCTTAACTATCCGGCCATAGCCAGTAGGATCGGCCATCTCTGCAGTAAGAATAATAGCCTCAGCATTGCAATTTTGTTGCTTCTCCCTAAGAGCCTTCAGCGTTTCAGCTGTTAACAGTGGAGTATCACCACAAACTACTAAACATTGTCCCGCCTGAAATTCCTCTAAAAATGGTAAGGCTTGGAGTAAGGCGTGTCCAGTGCCTAATTGTTCCTTTTGGTAGGCAACACAATAACCATCACCCATAGTTTCCTCAACTAATTCACTCTGATGACCTAAAACCAGAATGATATTTTCAACACCAGCCCCCCGTATGGCAGAGCTTATGTGCTTCAACATCGGCCAACCGGCAACCTGATGTAATACCTTAGGCAATGTGGATTTCATCCGTGTACCTAAACCTGCCGCCAATACGACGGCTACGGAAGATGTCAAGGGCTATCCCCCCTAAAAATTTCATAACATAATCAATCCAATATATTTATATCATACTTTTCTCATAAAAGTAAGGGGGATAGATGCGAAATGGTACAGTGCCCGATAAATGAAAAAGGAGCTTATTAATAAGCTCCTCTTATCCCCCAGCTGTCTGTTACATCGCTTCTTCATACGCTTTTAATACTGTCGTTTGGATAACTTCCCTGGCGTCGGCTGTTATAGGATGGGCAATATCCCGGAACTCCCCTTCAGGTGTCTTACGACTGGGCATTGCCACGAAAAGTCCATTGTTTCCTTCGACTACTTTTACATCGTGAACTACAAATGCATTATCAAAGGTGACTGATACAACGGCTTTCATTCTGCCTTCCTGGGTGATTTTCCGAATACGAACATCAGTGATATTCATTAACCTCACCACCTTCCATTAATAAACAGGCTGGTTAATATCTGCTATTCGTCATAATTTTCGGATTTCCTGCTTGTCTTTATCAAATTTTACCAATTATTAGTTGTTCCGTTTTTAAAAAAGGGCCTATCCTTTGGATATCAAGGGTTTGATATTTACTGTTCTATCTTCCTCATCGACCTTGCTTAGTAGAAGTAGAGAATAATAAGAATCAACTAGTTTCTCTTTAGGTAATTCCGTATCAATCAACACGCCAATTCCCAATACCTCAGCTCTGAATTCATTCAGCAGCTCAATCATTCCTTTAGCAGTTCCGCCGGCTTTCATAAAATCATCAATAATTATTACCTTACTGTCGACGGGTAAAGCCCTCCGGGCTAACGACATTGTACGAATATTTCGCGAAGAGCCAGTGACATAATTAACACTAACAGCCGAGCCTTCCGTAACTTTACTTCCATCTCTAATAATTACTAGAGGCAAATTCAAACTCCTTGCCGTCATTATGGCCAATGGAATACCTTTTGTCTCTACAGTTACAACATATTCAGGATTCAGGGCTGCAAAATACTCCGCAAAAATCTCGCCTACTTTCTGGGCTATACGGGCATCAAAAACAACGTCAGTCATATACAAATATCCACCAGGTAATATACGCGTAGGATCCGCCAACTTTTGCGCCAAATCTTCCAGAAATTCTATCCGTTCAGCCGGTCCAACTTGGGGGTAATAAATCACACCTCCATTAGCCCCGGCCAAAGTTTCAACCTTACCGTACCCAAACTCACTAAAAACATTGCGTATTATGCCAATATCCTCGCTGATACTAGATTTTGCAGCATGAAATAAGTCCGTAAATACATTTAGTGAGATAAGTGTATTCGGTCTTTCCAGCAAATATTTTGTCATAGCAGAGACTCGTTCACTTCTACGCCACTTTTCCATCGATATTCCCCTTTGTTTTTGTATATTAAGGTCAATTTCCGAATATTCCATTTCTATTTTACCCTATTCATTCATATTTTGCCAACATTATAATTTACATATAAAAGTCGAGCCTGCCCAAAATTTCTTAACGAAATTCCGCAAGAATGCTTAGCCCGGCACAGAACGTGCCGGGCAGAAGAATTGAGCCAGAATGGCGAATTTCGACCGCTTAGCGATTTCTTACGGGATGAGTTTAGACATTTCTAGGCGTGGAGCCGCTACGACCGTTCTTGTTTTCCTATTACCAAGATGCAAGAATAGCAAGAACTGGGTGATTTATCTTTTTTTCCTTTTATACCAAGAAATTATGAAGACAATTGCCAATACAGCTAGGAGAACATAGAGCAATCGGGAATAGTTGGCCATAAATTGCATTACCAGACCCCAAGACTCTCCCAACCATGCTCCACAACAAACAAGAACAGTATTCCAGATTAAAGTACCTATCAAGGTGAAAATGAAAAAATAAAATTTATTCATTCTAGCCATACCGGCAGGAATAGAGATAACACTGCGCAGTATGGGAACCATCCGACAAAAGAAAACGGTCCAGTAGCCATATTTATGAAACCAGTCACTTGCCCGTTGAACATCTTCTAGCTTAAGGCGTAGAATATGTCCCCATCTTCCTACGAACCTATTCAAGGCTTCAGGATCAATTAAATACCCAATACCATAAAGAATAGCGGCACCAGCCATAGACCCTACCGTGGCAAAGAGGATAAATCCCGGCACCGACATTCTTGTATATGTAGTCATAAACCCGCCAAAAGTAAGGATTAATTCTGAGGGTATTGGCGGAAAAATATTCTCAATCATAATTAACAGAAAAACACTGAGATAGCCATATTCGGCCATAAAGTCGATAATCCAATTTTGCAATGTACCTGTACCTCTCTTTTACTAGCTAGCCCAAGACTAACTCGCTTTACACAAATATATTCCCACCAATATCCTATAATTCTTGGGACTCATTTAGACCTTTTAAATAAGTAATAACTGCTTTTTCCGCATTAGCTACATGGAGATACATCAGTCTACGGGCCTCTTCAGGGTTTCTGGCAGTTATTGCTTCAATTATCTGCCTATGTTCCTCCATAGTCTTTTCTTTTCGTCCCGGTATAGACATACTGGCAGATCTTGTGCGATAAAGCTGTCCCCGTAAATTGTTAAGGGTCGTAAGTAGCCTTTCATTACGAGCAGCTCGATAAATAAGCTCGTGTAGCCCTACATCCGTATCTACAGTATCAAAAACATTATCCGAACTTATATAGTTGTTTTCTTTCAGTAATAGCCTTTCCATTTCCTTTAGTTCTTCTGGGGTAGCCCTCTTAGCAGCTAGACTTCCAGCCAAAGCTTCCAGGGCACCCCTGATTTCATAAAGCTCGCGGACATCATCAGCTGAAAAAGTAGCTACATACGCACCCTTTCGCGGTTCAATAACTACAAACCCTTCAGTTTCTAACTTACGGATAGCCTCCCGCACGGGTGTTCTGCTTACCCCCATTTCCTCAGCCAGTTGTACTTCCATTAGGCGTTCACCTGGCGCCAAAACACGGCTAATGATAGCCTCCCGTAATGCCTCAAAGACTGTTTCACCCAAGGGTTTATAGTTATTTAGATCCAACGGTAAGATTCTCTTCTCCTTCATCTATCTTCATCCTTCCCTGCAAGTCCTTTTCATTTATAGTCCTGGTCACTATTATTCGCCAGTCCTTAGGAAACCATCTGCCAGCTAACTCCAGAGCTTCTTCTTTGCTCCCTGTATAGGCCACTAAGGTGGGACCACTTCCTGTCATCATAACCCGCTTAGCTCCTAATCCTTCAATCTTTCGAGCCTGTTCGCGTAACTGAGGATAAAGGTCAAAGGTGGAATATTCCAAGACATTGGCCATTTGTTGATAAGCCTTCTCTAAATTACTCTCGGCTAATGACCCCAACAAGCCCATTATATCCGGCCTATTCTCAACCAAAACCTTAGATAGATTTTTATATACTATGGCTGTAGAAACTCCGTATTCAGGCTTAAAAAGCACCATCCACATATCCTTTGGACTAGGCACTGCACTTAGTAATTCCCCCCTACCCCTAGCTAATGCTGTTGTCGGATAGAGACAAAAGGGAACATCTGAACCAAGCCGTGCCGCTAGATGGTGTAGCTTATCCCTTGATAATTGTAAATCTAACAACTGGTTCAAACCCAATAATACAGCAGCCCCGTCAGTACTTCCACCAGCTAAACCCGCGGCCACTGGAATGTTTTTCTTGATCTTAAGATTAAGCCCAGTCTTAATGCCATTCTCAGTCAATAAGAGTCGGGCCGCCTTATAGGCCAGATTTTCTTCTACTGGACCGAGATCTGCTCCAGAGCATACTAAATGAATCCCCACTTTAGGAGTTAGGGCGATTTCAATTTGATCATACAAGTCAATACCCTGCATAATCATTTCTACTTCGTGATACCCGTCATCTAATAATCCTAGGACATCGAGGGCTAGATTAATCTTAGCATAAGCTTTTATTTTTACCTTCTTCATCAGGAACACCTATCTTATTCCTAGTTGTAATTAATTGTACCATTTATAACAACTAATTCCTATTAGTAAATGGTTAAAGATAGGCTTTGCTTACTATTCTTCACCAACAAGCCTCACCTTATCGTCTTCCGCTATCAATAATATAAGTAGAAGAACCCCACCCATCAACGCAATCAAAGATTGCTGATGGTCCCGGAAACCTTGTTGTATTCACAATAAAAAAGCTCAGTCAAAATGACCGGGCTTAAAATCATAGTTTGTTACTTATTGTGTTTCTGATACTTCTCGCGGTCTGCTTTTTTGAGGTGTTTTTTTCTCAACCGCAAACTTTGGGGTGTAATCTCCAGATATTCATCATCATTAAGGTATTCCAAGGCCTGCTCTAGAGACAGTTTACGTGGAATTTTCAACTTCACCGTCTCCTCTTTAGAGGAAGAACGCATATTAGTTAGATTCTTCTCCTTGCAAACATTTACCACAATGTCCTGTTCCCGGCTATTTTCCCCAACAATCATTCCCTCATAGACCTCTACCCCGGGGCTAATGAAAAGGGTACCGCGATCCTCAATCTGCAACATACCATAAGCTCTACTAATACCAGTCTCCCAAGCTATCAAGACACCGTTCTTTCTACCGCCACTTTCACCACGGCTGACTTTATAAGATTCAAAGGAATGATTCATGACACCATACCCTCTAGTATCAGTCAGAAATTCTGTTCTAAAGCCAATTAATCCTCTAGCTGGAATGGAATACTCTAGGCGCACCTGTCCATTGGTGTTAACCATGTTTAAGAGATCACCTTTACGGGCACCTAATTTCTCCATGACAGCTCCTACATACTCTTCCGGGGTATCTATCACCAAGTATTCGAAAGGCTCCATCAGAACCCCGTCGATCATTTTATAGATAACCTGAGGTTTAGAGACTTGGAATTCCAGACCTTCCCGTCGCATAGTCTCAATAAGAATTGCCAAATGCAACTCTCCCCTACCGGATACTAAGAAGACTTCGGGACTGTCTGTCTCCTCTACCCGAAGAGAAACATCAGTCTCCGTCTCTTTTATTAAACGGGAACCTAGCTTCCGGGAAGTAATAGGTTCCCCTTCCTTACCAGCAAAAGGCGAATCATTAACAAGAAAATTCATCTGAATAGTAGGTTCGTCAATTTTCAGATGAGGCAATGGCTCCACATTTCCCGGATCACAAATAGTCTCACCAACATTAATCTTACCCAATCCGGCTAAAGCCACAATATCTCCCATCTTGGCTTCAGCGATTTCAATTTTATTTAAGCCCTGAAAACCGTACAGCTTACTAATTCGATAGTTCTCCTGTTGCCCATCTCTTTTAACTACAGTAACCTGACTGTTGCCCTTTACCACTCCCCTGTTAATCCGTCCGATAGCAATCCGCCCTAGATAGTCAGTGTAATCCAACAGAGAAACTTGTAATTGTAAAGGTCCCTCTGCATCCCCTTCTGGTGCAGGGATATGCTTGACTATGGCCTTCAGCAGCGGCTCCATATCAGAACCGAGACCTTCTGGATCTTCAGAAGCTTTACCCTCTAAGGCAGAAGCATAGATTACCGGAAAATCCAGCATCTCTTCAGGCGCGCCCAAATCAATAAAGAGATCCAGGACTTCATCTAAAACCTCCAGCGGTCTAGCATTCTCCCGGTCCATCTTATTAACTACTACCATCGGCTTCAGGTTTTGCTCCAAGGCTTTGCGTAAAACGAATCTGGTTTGCGGCATACAGCCTTCAAAGGCGTCAACTACCAGTAAGACGCCATTTACCATCTTCATGATCCGTTCCACTTCTCCACCAAAGTCGGCATGGCCCGGAGTATCAACCACATTTATTGTATAACCCTGGTATTTAATAGATGTATTTTTGGCCAGAATAGTGATTCCCTTTTCCCGCTCCAGATCATTAGAGTCCATGACTCTATCAACTACCTGTTCATTTTCCCGAAAGGTACCAGCCGACATTAATAATTTATCCACCAAGGTAGTCTTACCATGATCCACATGGGCTATGATAGCGATATTTCTTATATCTTCACGCTGCACAAAAAATCCTCCCACACACATAGAATCAACATTTTTATTACAACTAGTTATTTTATTACCAACTAACGTTAATTGCAATGGTAATCTAACTTAGAGTTTATGTAACAAGCCGATAAAAAATTAAAGCCCCACCATCAACGCAATCGAAGATTGCTGATGGCCCGAGTAACCTTGTTGTTTCCACAATAAGAAAAGTTCAGAGGTGGTAGGTTTCCCTCTGAACTTTATAAAGATCAATTAAATATCTCCCATTTAGTTGGCACTATCCATATACATCTTAAAGCTTTCCCCAACGCTAAGAGCACCATCTCCGGTAGTTATGGAGCGTTCACTGATTTGCTGGTTAATGGTTTTTACTCTGTTAACTGCCTCCTTGGATTGTCCAGCCAGCTTACGTACTTCATCGGCAACGACGGCAAATCCACGCCCTTGCTCACCGGCTCTGGCAGCCTCAATAGCTGCATTAAGTGAAAGAAGGTTGGTCTGATCAGCAATTTCAGCTACATTCTCAGCTATTTCATCCATTTGGAGGACATCATGAGTTAGGTTCTTAATATTGTCCACCATTTGGTTAAGTATTCCGTCTACCTGCACTCCTTCATTAAGTAACATATTGATGTTTTCAACATTCCCGGCCGAACTCCTATTAAGCTCTTCCATTGTTGCCGCCAGTTCCTCTGCTGACGCAGTAACTTCCTGTGTCGTAGCGGATAATTCCTGGTTGACAGCCGCCAAATCAGCTGTCTTATCAGCCACATCCTGTACTTTCAATGAGGCTTGGAAAGCTAAAAGCTCTGTGTGGCTAACGTAAAATTGGTAATAGCTTTAATAGATTGAATATTTCCATCTGATATCCATGCCCCNNATATCCATGCCCCCTATCAGTAACTATTATTATTCTATATTAGCTTACTATTCTAGAAATAATCTGGAATCTCCTGCCACGGGAAGTAATTATGACTAGTTTAACAAAACTTTATCGTTACAAGTCAAAATCAGTCTAAATAATACTTCGTTGGCGGGCGGCATAGTTGGACGAACTAATATTGATAAAGGGTTACACCTTGGGCTAGTTCTAATTTTTGATAATTATTTTCCAAATACTCCAAATAACTTCCGTCACTGTCACCCTCAATTTGATTGTCTATCACCACAAAGTAAGTAGCCCCTCCCCTTTGGAACAAAGCTGCCTCCTCCTCTGGCTTTTGCGGATAAAAAATATTGGCCCGCCAACCATATCTGCGACTTAAGTTTAGTAATTCTGGGCTGTAATTACCAAGCACCAGTAGATCCGTCTCACCAGTATTATTCTGCACCACTTGAGCGCAGTCTAGAAGCTTTTGGTTTACGGCACAGTAAATATCTCGGCTAACATAGGATTGCAAAGTAATAAGCACAACGAACAATACTACTAATGATCGTACCACTCGTAACCTAAAGAGCCGCTGTAAAGCAAAACCCGCTAGAAGTGCCACTAAAGGAGCTATTAACAGCAAATAATAATCTAATTGGATCACTGCAGCTACAAAAACTATTTCTAAAATAGCCGCTATAGCCCAGGCCCAAATGAACCTCTTCTGTCGATTTCTTTGGCAGAATAAACCTACCAAGGCTAAAAGCAACCCCAGAGGAGTATAAGCTCTAAGTAAAGCTTTAGACAGGAAATCCCAAGCTTCTAAAGCTATACCACCTTCTCTCCAAGCAGGTAAAAGCAGATTGGTAGCAATGCCTGTAACATAATTTGTTTGAGCCACTCCTTCTAACCATATAAAGTACAAGATGTTTGGTACCAAAGATAAGAACATGAAGATCCACACAGATGATTTCCGCAAAGCAGCCAACCCATCTTTATGAAAAACCAAGTAGGCCATAGGCACTCCTATATAGATAGCTGGGATTTTCTGAGAGATAGCTAAAGCCGTAAACCCTGCTCCTAAAAGAAGTAAGGTCCATCTCCTTTCGTTCTTCTGCCAGACTAAAAAATAATAAACTCCGCCAATAAGAAAAAACAAAGCAGCAGCCTCTGGCATAATTGCCCTGGAAAAGATAACGCTAAAGGGAAACATGCCATACACAACTAAAGTCAGCCATCCTGCTTCTTGTCCCTCAAGATCCTTGGCAAGTCGGTAAAGATAGTAGGCCGACCCTAAAAAGAAAACTAAGGGTACCAGACGAGCTAAAAAATAATAGTAGCCGAATAATCTATATAGAATTGCAATAAAAAATGTTGTTAGCTGGAACTCTAATTGTGCATAATTAGGCGGTGCCCCATCATAGTTTAATTGTGGATAGAAAATACTCCCGTTTCCCACTATAAAGTTTCTAGCCATGGCCTCCGTGTCAGACTGCCGCCATCCATGGTATTCAGCCGGTGGATTATCCAGTACAGAAAAACGCACGGCAATTAACAAGACGAAAATTATTGCCGTGATTAAAACGGTTCCCTTTTGTCTCAACATTATAGGGCCCCCCTTAATTATTGAGCACTAGGACTCCGAAAATAATCACGGCAATACCTAGGATTTTTTGCATTGTAAAGTTCTCCCGCAGCACTAGATAAGAGAGGACTGCAACAATAATATAACTCAAACTAACCAGCGGATACACAAGACTTAACTCCGCCCGGGTTAAAACTTTAATCCACAGCAGAGAGCTTACTCCAAAAAAGACCATACCGCCCAGAATCTGCGGCGTCTTAATAATTTTTAGAATATCAGAAAAAAAACTATCTGCCGAAAAACTTAGGCTACCAATCTTATCGGCCCCTATTTTTAATAGCAATTGTCCTACAGCCCCCATACTTATGGAGATGAAAGCTAGACTAAACCCTTTCAAGAACATCACCTTCTTTTGGACTTGAAGGCTTTTTCACCACCTTCAGGAGGTGAAAATAACCTTTAATAGTTTTTATTATATCCATCTTACTACTGCCACATTTAAGCTCATAATGAAGCTCTAACGGATATTCCCCTACCTCTATGCCAATTTTACTGAACTTAGCTAGAATCTCTGCCATACACTCAAACCCATCGGAGCTCACAATCTCCCCATTATATAAAGCTATAGCTTTTTGCAAATAACCTATCCGATAGGCTCTAAAGCCACAAGAATAATCCCGGACATTCCTTATTGGAAAAAATATCTTGAAAAATACACTGGCCCCTCGGCTGCATATTTTACGGTGTAGAGGTAAGCCAATTTCTTTCCCTCCGGGTACAAAACGGGAGGCAATTACTAAATCTAGCTTTTCCTCCTTTAGTTTATCTACCAGATTAGGTATTAATTCCGGTCGATGGGTATTGTCGGCATCGAGAGTAACAAGAATATCCTCTGAATAGTACCTCTGTACCACATGATTCAACAGCGTACGCATAGCACCACCTAAGCCTTGGTTTTTCCTATGGGTAATATATTGTAGACAATGATTTTGCTGACTATATTCCTCCAAAACCTCAGCCGTATTATCCGTACTTCCGTCATTAACTACAACTACCTCCAGCCTCTCACCCCAAAGTGCTCTTAAAGGAAAAATGCTCTCTAGAAGCCGGGGTAACGCAGAGCCCTCATTGTATGCAGGAAGCCCGATAATTACCTTACTATCCACTTAGCTTTACCTCCATGAAAAATAACCTTCTCCTGCTATTATGTGGAAGTAGGACAATTACTATAAGCTATGTGAAACTGTAGTTAAATTCCGATTAGTAGGCCGAGCTTGTATCATGGGTAAGTTAGTCAGTAAATGTCGCGTATTACAATTAATTGTAAAATGATGTCTGTCTTGACATCATCGCCCATTTATGGTATTCTCAAAATATAAAAGGCACTTTGCGCAGCGGCAAAGTGCCAAATCTATTTCCAAATATAACTACCTTTTATTGTCATAATTATTAAACAATTTCTAGGGGGATCGAGATGAATGAGCCAATTTACTTGACCCAACAAACTCGGGAAAACCTCATACAGCATTTGGTGAATTTTGAGGAGAACCAGGATGAAGTAATTAATGACTACTTCCCTCATTTAAACCAAGAAAGGCTTGACTTTACCGAAAAAGTCAACCAGTACAAAAAATCCTTGGAAGAACTACTGCAACATGTTGAGATTGCCGTGAAGGATAGCGACAGCTTTCCTCTGGTGATCATCGGTAGCAAAGTTACCATCCGTGATTTGGACAATCAGGAAACATATGTTTATTGCATCAGTGACCCTTCCCTAGATAGCTTCTGCTTCAGCGATGTTTCCTATATCTCACCAGTTGGCAAAGCTCTGCTCTTAAAAAAAGTAGGGGATCGGGTCACAGTCAACACACCTGCAGGGCAGTTCAAATATGAAATATTAAACATTTATTACGGCGAAAATATAACTCAAAAATAGATTGTGAGGCCTTTTTAATATTCAATACCTTCTCTGGCTGGCACACCTTTAGCATAATAGTGTTTGACTTCCTTCATTTCCGTAACTAAATCTGCTAGCTCCAAGATTTCCGGAGCAGCATAACGACCAGTCAGCACCAATTCTGTCCGTGGTGATTTAGTAAGAATCAACTGACAAACATCCTCTGCTTCAAGCAGATTTTCTTTCACCGCAACTAAAATTTCATCTAATATTAAGACGTCGTATTTACCTTCTTGCGCAATAGACTGAGCTTCTTGAAAGCCTTCAGCTATTGCATTTTTTAATTCCTCGAGCTCATACTCGTTTAACTGCCAGGAGAATTTACCTGTAATTCCATAACGATGGATTGTCAGCAAAGGAGCTAGTTTGGCTGCTACATTCAATTCCCCGGTGGCAGTGCCCTTCATAAATTGGCAGAAAAGAACTTTTAAGCCCCTGCCCACAGCACGCATAGCCAGTCCAAAGGCCGCTGTAGTCTTGCCTTTTCCTTCACCGGTATAAATCTGTACATAACCACGTTCCATAGCAAAGCCTCCCAGAAGTTAATACATCAATTTTTAACTATTCTCTAAAATAACTTAGGAATCCTATTAACAATAGGAAAATATCCAAAAAGGCTGGAGGCTCTTTTTATTTCTTAGAACCTCCAGCCTTTTCTAATCTCTCTCCAAGCTAGGCTAGCACATTTGTTAAGGTACCAATTGACTCAATCATTACTTCTATTTTGTCACCAGCCTTAAGCCACTTTTGCTCAGTCTCCGGGTAACCAAGTATTACACCATCCGGAGTACCTGTAAAGATAATATCCCCCGGTTTTAAGGTCATATATTGAGATACATAACTAATTATTCTGGCACAGCTAAAAATCATATCCTTAGTGGAGGCAGACTGACGTAGAACCCCATTAACCTTACACTTGATATCTAAAGAATTCGGAACACCTAACTCATCAGAGGTAACAACATAAGGACCTACTGGGGCGAAACCGTCACAAGTCTTACCCAACAACCATTGTCCTGATCTAAACTGTAGATCCCGTGCTGATAAATCATTGCCAGCAGTGTAACCAAACACATAGGAGAGGGCTTCCTCCTCGCCCACGTTGTTGGCCGTTTTTCCTATTACAATTACTAATTCAGCCTCGTAATCAAACTTAAAAGCATCTTTCGGCAATTTGACTACTTCTTCGTGAGCTGCAAGGGCATTGGCAAATTTACTGAACAGAATCGGGTTATCCGGGACATCCATTTTCGATTCTTCAGCATGGTTAATATAGTTTAAGCCCACACAAACTATTTTCTCAGGAGCACTTACACAAGGAGCAAAACGGATATTTTCCAGGGCAATCTCAACCTCAGTTAAGTCTCCTTTTTTCACCTTTTCTACCATAGTCTTCAGCGCATTTAATCCAGCCTGCCCACTAACCACTAGCTCATCCATTGTGAGGGGTAATTTTTCCGCCAGTTTACTTGCAGCTTCTTCCACATCAATAATATTCTTCTCATTGAGGATACCTAAACAAACCTTATCCTCTTTCCAAAATTGCAACAGTTTCATTATTTAACCTCCTTAGTAGCTTTCAATTACTATTCCTTTAAGATTGATGCTTTTTAAGCTCTTGTAGATATCCTGCTTCAATTCCTGCCTCTGAGGCGAATAACTCAAGTTCATCAGCAACTGAAGCCGGTAACATTATGCCCTCTTGGAGATTTTTCATCTTAGTTAGATGTTCAATCTCGCCAGGAAGATAGATTTGCTCAGTATTAACTGCTAAAGGAGTATTTTTTATAAATTCTATGTAACGATCTACGGAGTCTTTAAATACTTGTGGCTCTAGAAAAGCATCTATGCGTATTGCCATAAAGAAATGACTCAAATCATTGTGATGTTCCAGATCATTATACATGGACCCGATTTCTTTGCCAATTGCCCCCTTACTCAGTAAGCTGGTAAGCACATCCACGGCAACGGCTAACCCGTAACCTTTAGGCCCACCCACAGGATAGAGAAACCCACCATTAACTACATCATCCGGATTGGTAGTCGGAAGACCTGTTTTGTCTACCCCCCAACCTTCAGGTATAGTTTGTCCCTTACTCTTGGCAGCCAGTATCTTTCCCAAGGCCACTACACTCGTAGCCATATCTATCACTATCGGAGTTGACTTGCCTGCAGGTACGGCAATGGCAAGAGGATTATTTCCAACTCTAGCACCAGCACCGCCGGGGGGTGTCATTAATGGTTCCACATTACTTAACGCTATTCCAATCATGTCCTTATCCAGCAACTGCATAGCCCAGTATGCTGCTGCCCCAAAATGATTACTTCTTCGCACAGTTACGGCAGCCAAATTAGCCTTCGTGGCCTTCTCGGAAAGAATCTCTACAGCCCGTTGAGATACTACCTGCCCTAACCCGTAATCACCGTCAATTACAGCCGTACTTTCCGTTTCCTTAACTATCTCAATTTTAGGTTTAGCTGTAGTGACACCCTTTTTCAGACGACTAAGATAGTTTGACATGCGGATGACACCATGACTGGAAACACCCCGGAGGTCCGCATCAACTAAGGATTTTGCAGTTACATCTGCTTCCTGAGCAATTACTCCATTCTTTTGCAAGATTAAAGATGTTAGCTCAGTTAAATATTCTGACTGGACACGATAGAAGCTATTCATTAAATTCATCCTCCTTCAGAGTTTGGGTAAAATTTTCTTTTTAATCCCTATTATTTGCAAGGTAGCTTCATTATGATTATATCATATTAACACTATATATTATTGCCTTAATATAATATCAATCATGATTTCACTATATCATTTCACTATATACGTAAAGATTATTCTTAATAAGAACCCCTCCCATCAACGCAATCAGAGATTGCTGATGGATCCCGAGAACCTTGTTGTTTCACAATCAAAAAAGGAGCGTTCTGCTCCTTTTCATATCTCACGATCAAATTAAAGCCCAATTATTCTTGGCCGAGGAGTATTCTCTCCAGCTCCAAAGGCTCGACCCTTTGGCCATTCTGATACGCTCTCATATTACCGCCGGAAATCTCATCAATCAGAGCGATGTGCCTATCCTCTCCCACACGACCAAATTCAAACTTTATATCGTATAGCTCTAGACCTTTTTCGGCCAGCTCGTCCTTTACAAAGGCCGCAATCCTTTGGGTCAGATTTTTTAGAATCTGATATTCTTCTTTAGATAAGATACCTAACATATCCAGGGCATCCTCAGATATTGGCGGATCATTACGATCATCGTCCTTCAGAGTAACCTCTACAAAAGCATCTAAGGGCTGTCCATCTTCAGCATATTTGCCATAACGACGCAGAAAACTACCTACTGCCCTAAAGCGACAAATGACCTCCAAGCCTTCCCCGAATAAAGAAGCCTTTTTGACTGTCATTGTGGCATTTTCTAAGTCAGCGCTAATAAAATGAGTAGGAATCCCCATGTTGTTCAGTCTTTCATAAAAATACTTAGTCAACCTTAAGCCAGCCTTCCCAGCTCCTTCGATGGTCAAGCCTACCGTATTAGCACCGGGATCAAATACTCCGTTTTCACCAGTGACATCGTCCTTGAATTGCAGCAAATAATTACCGTCCTCCAGCTCATAGACATCCTTGGTTTTACCCTTATAAACCAACTTCATATGTATCTTCCTTTCTGCACCCTTTAAGAAAAAATTAACTGAAATCTTTATTCATGTCAACAGGATACCTAAATTATTGCCTAATGGATTTTCTCATTATCCCCTTACTAATTAGCTCAGACTAAGTCTAAGCTCTCTTTCGTACATTTCTTTAAGGGATATTCCCCAGTAACTGGATCCTTTGCTTGATAATCTGCCCAGACTACTACTGCTTCTGAATACAAAAGGGCAATACCACGCATCCCCTTTTGCTCTGGATTACCGACTTTACCCTCCTGCTTAAGCCTCTTCAGGACCTTATAAGCGGGGTCCTTGATTTGTAGGATCCTGGGCAGCCTACCGGTAGAATTAGTGGCCAAGTAGTCACAAACTAATTTATCCCTTAATTTCTTTTTGTCTATTTGTGATTGAGTTGCAAAATACTCATATACCAGGCCTATATAATCCTCCAAGGGAATACCTCGGATTTCTGTTTCCTTTATGTGCTCTGCAAAATCACCAAATAATTTAAAAGGCGTTAGCTCAGTACTCTCCAGCAAATAATCCAATGTACGTCTAAAACGACCGCTGTTATATAACCTCTTCAGAGCATCCTCCAGACGATGGAGATAGGCCAAATCCTCCGCCGAAAGCCAGGGAGTTTCTGTCACCTCATAAGGAGCCAAAGGCTCATAACTACAAGGATATTTTTCTGGGTCAGCATGAATCTGAGAGCCATATAGTACCTTCAAAAATCCAAGTTGCAGCATATGCGGTCTTAATTCATAGGCCTTATTGAAACTCGTGGCAAAACTCTCTAAATCTTCATAAGGCAATCCGGCTATCAGATCTATATGGATATGAATATTTCCTTTGTTTATTAACCGTCGAAGATTGCTCTCCAGTAGTTCTACATTAGTCCGGCGCCTAATTGCCGTCAGCGTATCTGCATTAAAGCTTTGTATCCCTATCTCGAATTGAATCGAACCTGCCGGAGCTTTTGCTAGAAGATCCAAGGTCTGATCATCCAATATATCACCAGCAATTTCAAAATGACAGCATACACCTTCAGGAATAGCACTCCCGTAATTATCAATTACAAAGCTAAAGAGTTCTAAAGCCCTAGCACGGTTAGAGTTAAAGGTACGATCGACAAACTTTATGGTCCGGGTACCGCTATTAGCCAGACTTATTAGCTCCCTTTTGCCCCGCTCCAAGTCAAAATAACGTACATTACCATAACCTGAAAGGCAAAAAGCACAAAAGTATGGGCAGCCACGACTTGTTTCCAGATAAGCAATCCTACCCTGCAAGGCTTGAAAATATGCCTTGGTATAAGGGCTTGGGGGGGCCTCCCAATCGTAATATGGTTCAGCTACAAGTAGCTCCTCACCCTCCCGATAGCTAACGCCCGGAATATCAGTTACACTTTCCCCATAACAAATAGCATTCAGCAGTTGGGCCAGAGCTTTTTCGCCTTCCCCTGAGACCACATATTGCACTAACGGATTCTCTCTTAATGTATTAGCCACATTGTAGCTAACCTCCGGTCCTCCCAAAATAATCACTGCATCAGCTAGCTCCTGCTTAACTAAAGCTACAATTTTTTTGATGACTTCGATATTCCAAATATAACAGGAAAAACCGATTACCTGGGGGTTCTGAGCTAAGATTCGTTCTACTACTGCCTCAAGCTCCTCATTAATAGTAGCTTCGATAACTTGAGCCTTAATATCGCCAGTACAATAAGTCTCTATCCCGGCCAACAAATACCATGGAGCCAGGGAGGAATGTATATATTGTGAGTTTAGGGCGCAGATTACAACACTAAGTGGTTCTGTCATTTATTTTTAACCCCCTATGTCTATTAGCTTCGACTTTTCCAGGCATTAACCCTGTGAATAATAGTATTATACCTCAACTATGAAAAAAAGCCCCTCCATCCGTTGATTGTGATGTAAGGACTTCGTTCCTATAGCTATTAGAAAAAGGGCAACTATTTGAAAAAGCCACTCTTTTCAATTCATTGATTGAACTTCACTAAATACCAGCTTTTATTGTCAGTAGATTCCTCTGACTCCATTGGTTCTATAGTGGCTTTGGGATACTTATTTTGCAAGTATTCTAGTTCTTCAGTAGATAATCTTAATTCCCTTTCCAGCGCATCATTAAAAGAATCCTTGATTAACATTTCTAATTTTTCAGCTTGTTCCTTTATCATAACAATTCCCCTTGCATGATTATTTAAGCCTGATTATTTGTGAGGAAAATATTTTCTGTATTTAAGAAAATGACCAAAAAAAGATTTATACAGATAGAACATTCTTTTTAACTTGTTGTCGCCTTTAAGAAATAGTGGCCTGACCACTTTTTTAGCTTTGACCAGATTCCTGATTTCGGCTAAATTTTCCTGGCCTTTCACATATCTTAACGCCAAAGAAATCGGTATCACAGTCCAGAGAATTTTCTCTTTCGTTATTTGGAAATCAGCGGACTGGTCGTACAAATAGTCCTCTGTGACATACTTGGCTAAATTACAACCTGCCGCTGTCACATAGTAACTGCTGCGTCCTTGTCGGCAATTGAGTTCAAGGACTTTATATTTTCCATCTCGCTGGTCATATTTTATATCAAAGGTAGCAAAACCTACATAGCCGATGTTTTCCAAGAAAGCCTTTATTCTGTAGGATAACTCCTCATTATAATCAGTGTACAGTATTCCGGTACTGCCTAATCCTTGAGGCGTATATTCTTCTAGCAAGACATGGGCCAAGGACATTACTTTAACCTTCTGATCCTGCCCAGAATAAGAAACCATGATCCTTAAGCATGAATCATCCCCGGGAATGTATTCCTGAATTATTAGGGTATCATCATAGCCAGCCTGAAATATCTGATTAATCGTGTGTCTTAAATCGGCGTAATTGTCGATTTTATAAACCTTTTTTTGTCCTGGGAACCCATGCTCCCAATACTTAATGCTACTGGATGGTTTGATAATAACCGGCAATTCGAAGGGCAGAACAAAATCATCCTCTACTGCCTGTTCGCAAATATAGGTTTGGGGATAATCCAAATTATAGCGCTCACACATTTCATAGAAACTTTGCTTTGTCAGCAGTTTCTGCAGCAGGTCTTCAGCTATATATGGCGCAATTACATTTTCTTTAAGAAGTGCTCTATTCTTGACGATCTGTTCTACATAATTATCTCCGCAACCTATTAACAACATCTTTTTCGGGGAGAGTCTTTCTGCTAAGTTATTAATCACTCGCAAAAATACTTCCGGCTTGTCCATATTAAATTCCGTATAATAGTCAATTATTCTGCTGTGGCAGCTTGGGCCTGAGGGAAACTTGCCAATCACAATAGATTTTATCTGATATTCTTCATAAAACGATCTGGCTAGACCATAAGTATTGATGTCGCTGCCTAAAATAACTGGGACAAAATCCTTTTCTTGTATCTTCAAAGTTAAGACCATCCTTTTCCCTAATCAAACTGGGTATTATCTCGCCTCTTTAATTTTTCCTAGGCTAGTATCATATTCAGCCAAAAACCTCTCTGCATTTTCCACATCTGAGGGGTAGGGGACATTGATTCGTCCTATCCTTTGGTAACGTTCGTTACCTTTACCAGTGATTAGGACCACCGTATCCGGCTCTGGTAAGAAGATGGCATGTCTTATGGCCTCTGTCCTATCTTCAATAATCTCGTAATTATTGTTGTTTTGTTTTACATATTGGGCAATCTCTTCACAGATTAATCTTATATCTACCTCACCTGGGTCCTCCATGGTGAGAACTATCTTATCAGAATACAATCCTGAAATTACTCCCAGATCTCTTCTTCTGATTATTGCTTTTTCCCCGGGACAGCCAAAAACTGTGACAACAGTTCTATCAGGGTACTGTTTTCTCACCGTTTCATAGAGCTTAGTAAAACTTAGTTCATTATGGGCGTAATCAACAATTACAACCTTATTCTGATCCTTGCTGATCAGTACCTCCATTCGCCCTTTTACGAAAGCCTTTTGTAATCCCTGGGCAATATATTCTTCTGGAATATTTAAAGACTGGGCAACAGCAATGGCCGCAAGAGCATTTTCAATATTAAATGCTCCGGGCATTTTCAGTTTGAACTCTCTGTCAAATAACTCTGTTCTTACTCTAAATGTAGAACCGAAACTACCAACTCTGTTGTCATATCCATATATGTCAGCAGCTTGTCCCATTCCAAAGGTAATTACCTTTTCGACTTGTTGGGCGGCCGACAACACTTGGGAAACATCATTAGAACCCAGATTCAGACAAGCAGTTTTACATTGAGCGAATAGTCTTAATTTCGAGGAAAAATAATCCGCATAGTCTTGATGCTCTACCGGACTAATATGGTCAGGTGAGATATTTAAAAATACACCAACAGCAAAATTAACACCAGAAACTCTGCCATATTTGAGGGCCTGACTAGAGACTTCTACAACCATGTATTGCAGGCCGCTTTCAACAGCATTATGAAAAGAAAGCTGTAAATCTAGAGATTCAGGGGTGGTTAAATGAGAGGCAGTTTTTCTCTTACCGTCAATAATTGAATCTGTTGTAATGAGGCCCGCTGCTGGCTTGCCGATGCTGCGCAAATACTCATCTAAAATGTATTTTATATAAACGGCAGTAGTGGTTTTGCCCTTGGTCCCGGTAACCCCAATAACCTTTAGCTTTTTCCAGGGATAATCATAATAGATGTTGGCCACTAGTGACAGTGTTTCCTGGATGTTGTTAACAATAATGCAGGGTATGTCCTTATGGTAATCTTTTTCGCTTATATAAGCTATGGCTCCTTTGTTAATGGCCTGGTCAAGATATTCCTCCTTGAAACCTAAACCCTTACAAACAAAAAGGGTATTAGCAGCTACATCATTAGAGTTATAGGAAACCTTGTGGATGATTTCCTTCTCCAAGTCTTGCGGATAATGTTCAGCCACTAATAAACCGCTTTCCTTAATTTTTCGAGCATATTCAGAAAATGGATGCTTTTGCATATTCTATCATCCTTTAGAAGGGAAAATTCTATTTTTCAAATTAAAGATATTTCTTCTCGTATCCCTAAATAATTTAATCCCTTTTTCCGCTATAAAGTAAATGAAAGGATTGAACACATAATCCAGCATACCGATAAATTCAGTATACTTACCCTTGAAACCAACCTTAAACTTGTATAGTCCTACCATGGGATTATCTTCATCAAGATTTCCGGGAACTCCTCTGAAATCATAAATATCACAGCCCGATTCAAGGGCCCACTTAATCATTTCCCATTGCAGGAGATAGTTAGGCATATGATTTCTTTTTTCGTTACTGCTGGCACCATATAGATACCAACATTTATTACCCCAAAGGATCGCAATTGTGCCGGCAATAGCTTGACCTTCATGATAAGCCAGAAAGAGCCTTACATGCTCAGACCCTAAGTAGTCATAGACTTGCTCGTAATAATCTTGATTTCTAGCAATAAAACCGTCTCTAATTGCCGTTTCCTCTATCAACTTGTGAAATATGGCAATATCATCTCTGCTGCCTATTTTACAAGTGACTCCTCTGCGATGAGCAAGGCGAATATTATATCTAGTTTTATGATGGAAATCCTTCATTAGGTCTTCCTCAGTCTTGTTTCTTAGGTCAAGTCTAAAGACGAACCTAGGCTGAATTCCATCATAGTTTCCTATTCCACGGCTTATGTTAAAGCCTAGTTTCTTAACTATTTCTTCAAATTTGCTATCGTCCACCTCTATATCTGGATCTACCTTCAAGACATAGCTCTTATATTTTTTGGCCACTTGTTTGGCCTTCTCCAAGAGCTCCTTTAAGGTTTGATAATCATGGGGATCACATACCGGTCCTCTGGGTGAATACATCATCGTATAATTCAAGACCGGCAGCTTTCTCATCAGTAAGCTCATGGAGCCTTTGATTTCTCCATTCTCGTCTTCAACCCAAATCACTTCGTGAGCCCAGTTGGACTTTAATTTAGCCCAGCCATAGGATTGCATGAAGTGACCTTTGGAATTTTTCTGTATAAACTTAGTATATTTCTGATCAAATTCAGTTGTATGGTTCTGCAAAACTTTAGTCCTCCTCTAAAATCCGTTAGACAGCAAGAATAACTTGTCTTAGGGTACTGCTATTAAACCCTTGGCTTGTTCCCCTGCTATACCAAGACAATCCATTATCGCCTGCTTAATTATTTGACAACCCTGCAGTAGCTCCTCGCTAGGTATGTTCAACGGGGGCATTAACTTCAACACTGTATCTCCCCGACCAACACGTTCGATAATCAAGCCCAGATCAAAACAGCGTTTTACCACATCAAGGGGCAAACTCTCCCCTTCACATTGAGAGAGATCGATTCCCCAAATCATACCTAACCCTCTAATTTGAATTCCCGGATTAATTGGGGCAATTTCTTCATTTAAAAAGGTTTCGATGAGTTTTGCTTTCACTTCTATTTCTATACTTAGCTTATTTCTCTTTCTGTATTCCAGAGCAGCTTGTCCAGCTACAAAAGCCAGCTGATTGCCCCTAAAAGTACCGGTGTGTTCTCCAGGCTGCCAGAGATCTAATTCCGGTTTCAACAGTAGTAACGAAAGTGGGAAACCATATCCACCAATAGATTTTGAAAGGACAACCATATCAGGTACAATACCTGCCCTTTCAAAAGAAAAATAAGTACCGGTCCGATCACAGCCAACCTGAATATCATCGCAAATCAAAAGGATATCTTCCCGGCGACAAATCTCAGCAAGTCGCTGTAGCCAATCAATAGGAGCTACATTGATGCCACCCTCAGCCTGTACTGTTTCCATGATAATAGCTGCTGGCTTTTCGATTCCCGAATGACCATCAGATAGTATCTTCTCTAGATAATCAAGACTATCAAAACCATCCAGAGTGTTATAGTAAGGAATAAAAGTAACATTATTCAAGGGTATTCCAGCACCTTGTCGATTAAAAGCATTACTAGTTACCGACAGGCTACCTAAGGTCATGCCATGGAATCCACCCATAAAAGAGAAAATACTCTGACGGTTTTTCACTTTTCTAGCCAACTTAAGGGCAGCCTCTACCGCATTAGTGCCAGTAGGACCTGTAAACTGCATCTTATAATCCAACTTACGGGGTTTTAGAATATATTCATTAAAGGATTCCATAAAGTCCTTTTTGGCCTGTGTATGCATATCCAAGCCATGCATGATTCCATCCCCGTTAATGTAATTAACTATCCGTTTCTTAATGAAATCATTGTTATGGCCATAGTTTAGTGCACCTGCACCAGCGAAAAAGTCAATGTATTCCTTTCCGGAGGACGCATATATTTTTGAGCCCTTGGACCTAGTAAATATATCTGGAAAAGACCTACAATACGAGCGGACATTCGATTCAATTTCATTAAAAATATCCATTTTATCCTCCCGGTAATTTAGTGTATTTGTAATAGTTAGAATTATTGTTTTATCTACGTTTTTTCAGGTTTATTGCTAGTTAGAATATATAATACTTGTGCAGCAAGTGTCAACTTCTTGAAGTTGGATTCAACCTTCTAAATGCTGGGCATCCTAGCTAAGTCTGTAACTATTTCTTCCATTTTAACCCCTCTGGAGCCTTTAATTAGTATTACGTCCCCTGGCTGAAGGGCTTTTTTTAAGTAAGACAAGGCTTCCTGGTTGTTTTGACAGAGACCTATGCCGCTTTCTGGAAAACCTGCTGTTATCGCACCCTCTGCAATATATCTAGCTAGCTTTCCAACTGTAAAAAGATAGTCAAGCTGTACATCCACAGCTTTTTTCCCTACTTCCAAATGACCTTGAACTTCAAAATCACCTAACTCATACATGTCTCCTAGGACTGCAATTTTCCGCCCTTTTCCGGCCACAGTCTGTAGCACTTCCAAGGCTGAAGCCATTGAAGCCGGATTAGCATTATAGGCATCATTAATCACAGTTAATTTTTGTTCCTCTAAGTGAATGATCTCCAGTCTCATAGGAGTCAACTGGATCTTACTTAAACCCCTTCTAATTTCTTCCCAGGATAAACCTAGTTGCCTGGCGATACCAACTGCAGACAAGGAATTAATAATATTATGTCTTCCCGGAATATTTAAGGTTATCGAGACCTCTTCTCCTTCAGTACAGATTTGGAAGGTATAACCATAGTTCCCTTTGTTCGTCCAAACCTCTCCCACCCATATATCAGCAGGAGCTGAACAAGCTACCCATTTCACCGGGCAGCGTAGCTCAGGGAGCCAAGGATTAAGCAGTGCTTCATCTTGCTTATTTAAAACCATTCCGCCTGTTGGGGAGACGTGCGGAAATAACTCGGCTTTAGCCTGGGCGATTCTTTCTTGAGAGCCTAATATCTCTTGATGGGAATGCCCAATATTAGTGATTATCCCATGGGTTGGTTTAGCTATTTCCCCTAACCTGTCTATTTCTCCTAATGCATCCATACCCATCTCCGTCACCATTGCCCAGTGCTTTTCTTCCAAAGAAAGCAAAGTCAAAGGCAGACCCAGCTCGTTATTATAATTTCCCTGGGTACTTAATACTTCGCCTTTTTCGCTTAAAATAGCAGTAAGCATATCCTTCGTCGTAGTCTTACCTGTACTGCCAGTTATGGCAATTAGCGGCCCTTGGAAAAAGCTCCGTTGTAACTCAGCAAGCTGCTGCAGGGCCTTTTCCACATCCGCTACAAGAAATAAAGGAAAATCCCCCTGTTGAAAATCAGGCGGAATATAACTGACTACTGCTGCAACAGCGCCTAATCGCTGCGCCTCTGATAGATAAGCATGTCCATCGGTCTTTTCCCCTTTGAAAGCAAAAAAAAGCTGCCCCGGCTTTAGGGTTCTGGTATCGATTGAAGCTCCACTTGGCTCAATTTGTTGATCTATATCTTCACCAATTGGCTCAGCCCGTAGGGCTTGAGCTATCTTATTTAGGGATAATTGATACAAGAGATTTTGCCTCCTTATTACAATAGATCAATAAAACATTCGACATCCTAGGCAATCTTCCTTGTGGTAACCATTGTCACGTCGAATTAATTCCTATTAGCTACACTTCTTTAATAATACCTCATTAGACGTAAATCTACTATCCATTTTAAATGATAGAACACTATCACTTTAATAAAAAGAAGAGTAAACAAACTATAGTTGTTCACTCTTCTGGTTCTACTTTATGTAGGATACTCTAAAGTGCCTCCATTTGTTCTTTTCCCTAGTAAAATTTCTTACTTTGCATATATTCCTGCACATGGTTTAAAGCTTCACCGAAGCGCTGGAAGTGGACGACCTCCCGTTCTCTTAAGAAACGAAGGACATCTGTAACTAAAGGATCATCAGAAAGATTAATCAGCCAATTATAAGTGGCTCTGGCCTTCTGCTCCGCAGCCATATTCTCAGTCAGATCAGCAATGGGGTCGCCCTTGGCCTGGATATAGGCAGCAGTCCACGGATTTCCAGTAGCATCAACATAGAATAAAGCTCGATCGTGATCAGCATAATGACCAGCCATTTCCGCTGCCTTCATCTGTTCTATGGTTGCATCCTTAGTAAGTTTATGAACCAATGTTCCAACTATTTCCAAGTGGGCCAGTTCCTCGGTGCCTATATCGTTCAATAACGCCTTTGTCCTCTCAGTAGGCATTGAATACCTTTGATTCAGATAACGTAAAGATGCTGCCAATTCACCGTCCGGCCCGCCATATTGGGTAATAATCCATTTGGCTAAGCGTGGGTTAGGGCCGGAGACACGAACAGGATATTGTAATTTTTTCTCGTAAATCCACATACTTTAGCTCTGCCTCCTCTCTATATTTCCCACGGCCAGGGCTGTTCTGCCCAGAGCCAGGTGTTACCTTTATTCGGGGAATGCCCGAAGCCCATATGGGGTCCGCATTCGCGGTTATACTGCTCAGTTACCTTCGCAATTTCTTCAGTTACACGGTTATATTCCCTAATTGCTCTGCTGTCATTAGGATGAGTATCCAGGTAGAGATTAAGCTCCACAGCGATAAACTCCAGTTCTTGTAAACTCCTGAGCAATTTATGACATTCATTACTCTTCGTCACAAGAACCACCTCCTTTATGACAATGAGGACTCAGTCTGCATGGACTAGGTCCCTCACAAGGGCCATATTTCCCTTGAGGTTGGAGCAATTCAGGGAACATAGTGCCTTTTTCTAAAGCCACTTCTTGGCTAAAAGATGTAGCATTGAACTGCCAGGGTACATAAGCATGGGCTAAGACGGGTCTGACCTCATATCCTGGTAATACCGGAACGACGGGATCAGGCTTAGGGAAAGAAAAATGTGGCTGATAGGGAGGGTTAGAAGGTAGCGGAACAAGCGATTCAAATGGTTTAAGCTGTTCAAAAGGCGGGATCGGACAATAAGGGGGTGTATCACAAAATGGCGGCATCTGGTCAAAAGGTGGTCCTTGATACGGTGGTGTCTCAAAAGGTAACGACGGCGCAATCGGTCCCGAAAATGGAGCATCTGGCGCTGGCGCAGTTGGTCCTGAAAATGGAGCACCTGACGGTAGCTGTGCCGGAGGACCTTTGGGCGGATATTTGTTACCACTTATTTCTTCGGCAGTTTCATCCCTTGATACTGTATTTGTCCGTTCTTCATTTTTTACATCTTCATTTAATACCTTATTAATTGAGAAGTTATTGTTCGAAGAACCCAAGGGATCAGGATATACTTTAAAAGTATAGTTACTCAATAGGGTGACCTCCTTGTACGAGATTCTAATCTATTGTATGAATTATCCCGGCTAGCTGTCCCAAAAATAAATAACGGGTTAATTCCCCGTTATCTTTAACTCGCATAATTCAATCAGTATCTGTTTAACTATTTACATTGAAAAGTGTATTAACTTATTTCGCAACACGTATTTTTGTGAATGGGTCCTCTTCCGGAGTATACTTAGTAACACTGGTGCGTAGTTTTAAATCAAACCAATCCCTCTCAGCATTCCATATACGCAATCCGAATCCCGTATAAGAACGANNGTAACCCTATCTCACAACTACCAAAACGATAATAACCTCCATAAACATCAAAAGTAGTATCTTTACGTACTCTGTATCCATTCCACCAGCGGTAATTTGGATCAGGATCCGGCACCTCACCCATTCTCCATATAGAGACTTCCTTCTTGTTCCCATCCCATACAACAGAGAATTCCCTAGGTTCAACAACCCATTTTACAGGCAGATATACCCTCTCATTTCGTAATATTGGAGCATCATCTATATATAATACTTCAGTCGTTGAATATATCACTCTCTTTTCTCCAACCTTGTAGAGATAAGTTCTATTATAGGGATGTCTATCATCAGGATATGTTATTCTGACTATTTTATACTTAGCTATATAATCTATACTTTGATACTCTTCACCAATTGCATCCAAAACATATCTTAATGGAAGATATACCCGTCCATTCTCAATAATTGGTTGAACATCCATTTGCTTTATTTCACCGTACGAAACATATTCATAACTGCCCAGTTTAAAGATAGCAACAGGTTCATAAGGAGCAGCCAGAGCTTCAGTATTTCCAACCGTCAATAAAAGAAGCATCATACCCATAATAACAATAATTCGCTGTATTATGCTCATGCCTTTACACACTCCTATCTAATCACATTCCCAAATAATTCTCATTTATTTTATTTCGATACAGGAATTGGTTTTCCTTGAAATTATTAAATAAATTGTTATTCCAGGAAGTTGTTCTGTTAGTAATGAACTATTACTCAATTATGTGGTTGATGTGTAGAAGTAAAAAAAGAGCAAACAAAACGAAATTTGTTCACTCTTCTGTCCAACTTTAAGGGTCACTCTAATACTTCCCCGCTACTCGCAACATTCAGTTCTTAAGATAATATCTACATTGTCCTCACAAAATCAGCTAATGATTCTAATTGAGCCGTTAACTCCTCCATGGAAGCTGCAATCTCTTGAGTAGAAGAGGATTGTTCCTCACTTACTGCACTGGTCTCTTGAGTTTGCTCATTAATCGAATCTATGGAACTGGCAATCTTATTCAGAATATCCTTAACTTCCTTGGCGGAGGCATTACTCTGTTCAGACAAACGCCTAATCTCTTCCGCCACCACAGCAAAGCCCCGACCATACTCACCGGCTCTAGCTGCTTCTATTGCTGCATTTATACCCAACATTTTGGTTTGATCAGCAATCTCCCGAATCATTTGAATTATCTCGTCTGTCTTCTTCACGTTATCCTTAGTTGCATATGTAGCAGCGGAGAGCTTCTCACCCACTTTGGCTAGGTTTTGGGCTCCCGAGGAAATATCCTGCACACTATTATTTACCTGCTCAAAGGCTGTAGTAAATTGCTCAATAATCTCCTGTAGTCTTAACTCGTTATCAACATTTACAACCGCAGCAACACCGCCGATAACATTGTCTGCTTCATCGAAGATTGGGACGGCAATGGATTTATATGGATTACCCCAAATCTCTTTATCTAGGACTGTTACTACTTTCTCACGCTTTTTTAGAGCCTGATCCATAGCACTACCTTCTTTAATAGGATCTCCCGTTTTAATACCTAGATCGATTTCTTCTCCTTTTTCGTATATTAGGTAAGATTGTTTGTCGGCTACTGCCATAGAAATATCCCGGGGATACACATTCTTAATATGAGGTACGGCGGTTACAAAAGCCTCTAATAAATCATAGCCAACTAGTTTCATTACGCATCCCCTCCATAGAGTTCATTTGGATAATTAGTTCCTGAATTGGTATAACATGATAAATATTCGACATTTATCAACTTATTCCTGCCTCATGGGTTCAATTAGCATTGTTCATTAGAATCTTTTTGGCGCATCTCAGCAATGGCCGCTACTGCCAGTTCATCACACCGATTATTGTATTTATTATCAGCGTGACCTTTAACCTTTTCCCAAATAATATCATGAATACTGCTTAATTCCAATAGTTTTTCCCATAAATCGCGATTTTCTACTGGCTCCTTTCGACTATTTATCCAGCCATTCATCTGCCACTTTGTCAGCCAGCCATTATTAAAAGCATTAACTAGATAAGCACTGTCACTATATAAACGAACCCGACAAGGGAATTTCAGGGCTTTCAGGGCTTCAATAGCCGCCGTTAGTTCCATTCGGTTATTTGTCGTATGTTCTTCAGAACCATAAATCTCTTTTTCTTTTCCTTTATAGAGCAGCACAGCCGCCCAACCGCCATTACCGGGATTTCCACTACAGGCACCGTCTGTATATATTTCTACCAAAGGTTTTTCCATCATAAATAATACCTCGTTCCCAGTATAATAAATATATTAAACTCTACATATGTGTCTTAATTTTCGATATAATCTTCTATAACTACAGAAAAAGGAGGAGTTGCATTTGCGGAAGCTTTTATTAGCACTAATCGTAGTAATACTTTTACCCCTGACCATTTATGCCATCTCTATATATAAAACCATAGAGCAGGATGGCGTCAAAGACGTTATGCTCCAAGAGCCTTGGCCTATAACCGTTGAAGAGGAACCTCATCCTCAGGATTCAGAACCTACTTCTTCAGAGGAAGAGGTTAGCAGCGCTGCTCCTCAATCTCTAAAAGAAGTAGAGGTTACCAAAACTCCTCAATCTACGAAAGAAGCAAATGATGTTAAACCTCTACCAATTGATAAGCCAAAATACACGAAGATTCCCATCCTTATGTATCATGTCATAGAGGATTATTCAGGTACTTATGAAGAACTCTATGTCTCACCTCAAGTTTTTTATCAGCAGCTAGAGTATCTGAAGGAGCAAGGTTATCATACTGTTAAACTTCAGGATGTCTTAGACCACTGGCACAACGGCAAAGACTTGCCTGAAAAACCTATTGTCCTTAGCTTTGATGATGGATATCGCAGTATGTACACAGCAGCTTTGCCCATCTTAACAGAATTCGAATATCAGGGTACTTTCTTTTTACATACTAATAATATTGATACCGCTGGGGGCCTGGCTAAAGAAATGATTCAAGAAATGGTGGCCAGCGGCATGGAAATAGGTTCCCACACCTTGAGCCATCCCGATCTAACTAAAATCAGTACTACCCGCTTGCAACAAGAATTAATCGATTCAAAGAATATCCTCAGTGAAATAACTGGATGCTCAATTCAAACCTTTGCCTATCCAGCAGGACGCTATAATAAAGAAGTCTTAGTCCAGGTGGAAGCTGCAGGTTATCGTGGTGCTGTAACAACGGAGTATGGTTCGGCCTCTGCTGAACAAAACCCCTTCTGTTTGAAAAGGATCAGAATTAATAAGTCCGACGGTGTGAAAGGTTTTGTTAAAAAACTCCAGGCCAATGAGCCAAAATAGTAGGACAAATTAGTTCAGCAGAACCCGTTATACTTGTATGTTAACCAGAGTTATTAGACCACCTAATATGTAAGGTTTTTGAAGGACGGTAAGACCTGAATCCAGGTTTTGCCGTCTTTTAATTGGAGGGGTTGTCCCTTATTATCTGTATATTTAATAGCTGAGGTTTCGCTAGCCTTTTCCCATTTACCTTCCATCAACTGCCCTTCTATGAAATAAAGCAGATCTCCCTTTCCAATCAAATCAACTTCGGATTGTAATTCCTCTTTAACAACCTCTTTAGTAGGAGCGGCAAAAACAAGTATATTTTGTGCCGTAATTGGCGTCCCGTCCTGCATCACATGAGCTTTATCATTAATTAGACGATGGTATTTTCCATCCTCATAGCGCCAAGTAACAATATAACTGAAATTTCTCGTGCCATAATCTAACTTAATATCCTGGTGATCTTCTCCACTCCAACTATCCCCTAAGGGTAGTTCTAAGGGGATTAATTTATAACCCTTTTTCTGTGCACCTTCTACTAGTTTATCAGTACTGGTATATAAGTTATGGGGCATCTTTCTTGACTTATCGCGATAAAAATACTCCCCGGAATTATAAATCTCATCTAAGTCTTTCATTTTCAATTGAGCAATAAGTTGCAAGGCATCATTGTTGCCACCAGCATGGGCATAAGGAGAATCGTAACCACGAGCCAGCTGCACAAAATAGTATCTGGCACTCCGGATTGGACCAACTTTTTCTGCCCTCTGGCTATAAAAAAGAGCCATATAACGAGTTATTCCACCTTCGGCAATAATCTCATAAACAACGTCGGCTTTGTCCAACCCACTCTGGGGCCTAGCCCTATTATGATTATCGATCATAGCTATAACGATTCCCGGTAACTCGGGGTCTTTTTTTTCCGGCGGTAATTCCACGGGGTCCGCCTGAACAGGAACTGGTTCTTCATGTTCTACGGGAGTTGGATCTTTCTTAGTACATCCTATACCGAACAAAAGCAATAGGCAAAGTAGTGCTGCAATTTTTTTCATAATTTCCTCCCTGATAATGTTCTCTAATACTATTTTAAGCAGAAATCCCGTTTTTCCTCCTCCAAAGAGTATTATTTTGTACTGCCAACTCACAATCAATCTTTACACTCCATAGAATAGAGTATTGAATATGATATTTTCCAAGAGCGGAAAGGAGCTGATGTTATCTTGGCAGGCGTCTACTCAATCAGAATTAATCTCCGCGAACGTCAGATGTACCTCTACAATGGAGGACGCCTCTACAATACATACCGGATAGCTATAGGTAAACCTAGTACCCCTAGCCCGGTAGGTAACTGGATTATCCAAAATAAAGCTGTTTTAGCCGGAGGAACTGTCTACGGCACCAGATGGATGGGATTGAACATCGATAATTATGGTATTCATGGCAATAATAATCCCGCTTCTATCGGAAAAGCGGTCTCCTTAGGTTGTATTCGTATGTATAACCAGGATGTAGAGCATATCTTCAGTATTATCCCCGTAGGCACCAAGGTAATAATCGAAGCAGGTGTGGCTGGCAGCGGGCACTCTTTACCACCATATAACCCAGTTCAGCAGCCTCAAAATCCCGCAGCTCCACGCCCGAAAATATATGTGATCAAATCCGGTGACACGCTCTGGTCTATTGCCCAGAAACTAAGTGTCAGCCTAGATGATTTGATAAAAGCTAATCCCCAGACAGACCCAAACATAATTTATCCAGGCCATATCATCAATATTCCATAGTAATGATAAGAGTGAATTAGCCAGTGCCTAAATAAGAACCCCACCCCTCAACGCAATCAAAGATTGCTGATGGAACCCGGGAATCTTGTCATATTCACTAAGAAGAACTGAACCACTATTGTGGTTCAGTTCTTCTTTTCCTTTATTTATCCTCGCTTTATCCCCAGATTGCGATATGGTCACCGCTGATCTCTGTCATGTTGAGATATTGTGTAGAACCTGTGACAAAAAGTCTGTAGCTAGTGAATAGCAGTGGTGCTAATGGAGAGACGAGTTTCACTTCTACATTGAGTGTAGTACCTGCAGGCACTTTTAACTGGATCCATTCCACCCGGTTTGCATATTCATTAGAAGTAATTAAAACATTGCCATTTTGGTCAGTAACGACAATATCGTAGTCATCTCCTACCCAAGCCAAGTTCGTATTTACCACGACTAATGTAACTAGTTGATCTTGAGCAGAAGTGAAAGTATAGCTATCAATTCTGTCAAAAGCATTAGCTGTTCCTTCCACCATGAATGAGGTGTCGTTATCACTCATATTTTTAGCAAAGTCTTCTGTGTAGTTTTCGTACAACTCATAAGTTCTTTGAACTGTGCGTGCTGAATTATACCAAACAGTACAATTCCTTACTACTTGTCCATTGTTCATATATTCACCGTGGGAGTTGGTTTTATACCCGTGTGCTCCTATGGGCCCCAGGGGACCTAAAGGCCCTAAGGCGCCAAGAGGACCAATAGGCCCTAATGGAGACCAAACCCCTAAAGCACGAGAGTGTCTGGCAAAATCATTAAGCTCGAATACGACTCCGTCATAGTAGACATTACCTAATGGGCCGTTTTCTCCTAAAGGCCCTTTTTCACTTAATGGACCGCCCATTCCAGTCATGTCTTCAGCCCAATCGGACCAATCCATCCAACCACTAATCCAATATGATGGATTCCATATGTTATAACCTACTGGGCCATTTATCCCTAGAGGTCCATAGGGAGCAAAAGGTCCATAGATGCCGAGGGGGCCACTATCACTCAGGTAATATCGGGCAGTCCCATAAGGTATCTTACTATCATCAATAAGGGGAGAGATAGAACTTACATCACCATTAAGTGAATTAACCAAGGACGAAGATGTATAGTAAAGGTGACCGGCGCTGTAGTCCCGTTCCCAGGTTGAGGCGTCGGCTGGAAGAGGATTACCGACTAAAGTGATTGTACAGATACAAGTAATTAAGACTAGTGATAAAAATTGCTTCATACATTTCATACGATTCATAATATTGTTCTCCTTTTGTTGTTAGCATGTTGATAAACCTTCGAGGATTTCCGGACAATCATTAAAGGTAAAACAGCTAATTTTTTTACTGCAGATAGTAAATAATTTCTAGAAATTACATAAAATATTATATACACAAAATGGAAAAATGCAAGTAAAATATTACATATTTTATACAAATTATAAAATTCTACCAAAGAGATAAATTAAAATAAAGAATGCCTGGCTTTGGCATTCTTTATTTTAATTACAAAAAGGTTCCCGGACCCATTGCAATCTTTGATTGCGTTAATGGGTGGGATACTTATTTTTTTAGTTGCACAGCCTATGGTAAGACTTTAATCCGCGGTTCACCTTCTAGGACCCGACCGATGATTGCCGCATTGGTTATATTGGCCTTTAATAATCTATTTAGTAGTTCTTCGGCTTCATCTTCCGGTACTGCCAATAGTAATCCACCCGAGATAATAGGATCCGCCATAATATGCCGTTCTATCGTCCCAACTTGTGGATCAAAATAGACTTTGTCCTCTAGATATTTCAGATTATCGTAATTTCCTTCGGAGATATATCCTTGGACAGCTAAATCCCGGGTTCCTTCAATTACCGGAATCTTCCCGGACCAAAACTCTAGTGTTACACCACTGTTATTGGCAATCTCCCATCCATGTCCCAAGAGACCAAAACCTGTAATATCCGTACAGGCATGTACCTGAAAGGATTTTGCTGTAATTGCTCCTCTGGCATTTAGCTCTAACATTACCTCAAACGCTTTCTGTTCCACTTCAGGGGGAATGATAACTTCTTCTGTCATATCACTCTCTTGGGAACCTTTTTTCTTTAGAGCGGCAGTAATGATTCCCACACCCAAAGGTTTCGTGATAATTAGGACATCCCCTGGTTTTGCTCCGGCATTTGTCCAGATTTCCGAAGGATGGGCTATTCCTGTAACTGAGAGCCCATATTTCGGTTCTTTATCCTTGATACTATGACCGCCGACTAATACAGCTCCAGCTTCAATTACTTTATCCGCTCCACCTCTAAGAATATCAGCCAGAACTTGATAAGGTAGCTCATTTAGCGGAAAAGCCATTATGTTCATGGCCAGAATAGGTCTTCCTCCCATTGCGTAAATATCACTAAGAGCATTTGCAGCAGCAATCGCTCCAAAAATATAAGGGTCATCAGCTATAGGTGTAAAAAAATCCACTGTCTGAATCAAGGCAGTTTCTTCATTCAAAAGAAAAACGCCAGCATCATCACTTGTCTCAATACCCACCATTAATTGAGGATTATTGCTTTTCGGCAAATTACCCAATACTTGTAGAAGTTCGCCTTGGCCAATCTTAGCAGCACCACCGCACTCAGATGTTAATGAAGTTAGTTGAATTCCTTTGTCATTATATTCAGACATTTTTTCACCTCCTTGAGAATCGATCTTCTCATTTATCCTACCGATTCCTTTTTCTCTACATATATTGTAAGAGTTATTGAAATAAATAACAAGTTTACCAGACCGAGAAAATCGCGTTATTCTTCTGAGGCATTTCTTTTACTTTTCATTTCTTGCCATAGCTCTACTACTTTAAAAGCCGGTTTAATTTTTATCTTCTTGTCCTTACTAATATTCTCTACTATTTCTTCAATATCCTCATTTTCTTCAGTATCGATAGTTTTTCCGTTAACTAAGCATAAGGGAGGGAATAAGACACACCACCAGTTGGCACCTTCACCTTCACCAATGACTACTCGTACTGCTTCGTATTTGCCTGCTGGTAGGATAAAACCACCATAGTTTCTAATAGGAAAATCATACTGGCCATACAGAGCTTGAACAGTATAGTTGCAGCCTTCTGTTAACAATGTTTTTTCCGCTACTTCTTCGATTAAGGGTAGACAAGCTAAGACAATTTCTCTGGATTCCGCTAAGTTTTTGGAATCAGCGAATTTTTCTTTCATCATACTGATTATTTGATCTCGGACTAATAATTTTAGTTCTTGGTCCCGAGCAGAATCGCTGTTTGCCAAGACATGCAGTCTAATTAGTGGGGGTATCTGCTCTTCAATGGATACAGTGCTTAATAGACAGACCAGCATTAGAATTACAGCAACAATATAGAATATTTTCTTCATAAAAAAACGCCTCCACATTATGAACAATGTAACAGTATTATCAGTATTGACAAGGAGAGACGTTTTTAATCGTCTGACAATAAAGAAAACTTTTTTATAATAAGAACCCCACCCATCTACGCAATCGAAGATTGCTGACGTATCCCGGGAAACTTGTTGTATTCACAACAAAGCCAGCCCCTCCAAGTATTAGACTTGGGGGGGCCGGCCCTTATTATCACTTAAACCTTTTTAATAGGTTTACTTTTTAGCCCATACCGCCGGGGCAAGGCACTTGTATCGTTCTGCCGACAAAAATAATATTAGGATTGGTAATCTGTGGGTTGACAGCTAAAATCGCCTGTACCGTTGTATTGTTAGCCTGAGCTATCGAGAAAAGGGTATCACCCTTTTGAATTGTATAACTAAAGGTAGTTCCTGGAGGACAGATAGGTTGTGGTTCTGGTCCAATAGGAGTTACGGCTACAACAACTGTAATTGTTCTGGTCTCCGTCACATTGGCGCAGATTTCCAGCACAGCAGTCTGTCTAAACCTGTTGGTCGGTAAGTGCGCTGCAGCTTCTACATTAACAAACTCTATCCTACCTGTTACATCTACAGTATCTCCGGGCTGAGCACCATCAACATGCACGAACTCAGTAAACGGTTCATCAACAGAGAATTCCCTAAGGTGATCACTGGATTGAGATACATAGAAAATTTGCTTATGGAGCATGCCCTTAACTATTACCTTGTTCGGAATTACTTCCGCTGTAAGGTTGCGAAGAGTTGCATCGACTCTGGCTACCTTCCTGGCCTGTTCTGGGCTCGTGAGGTCAGCTAAGATATTAACCTGTCTGCAGTTTTGACCAACACTGCTTTGTACCTTGAGAGTTCTTGTCTCTACATGAGCACCAGACACTGCTGTTACTACATTGATCGTAATACTCTCAGAGGCAGTTGCGCATATCTCTAATACTACAGTTTCTTTAATTTTGTTACCGCTGACGATTTTAGCATCCACATATTCAATACGAATGTCAGTAGAGATATTAACGCCCGGCCTAGCCCCTGGCACCTCTACAAACACACTAAAGGGTACATCAATACTGAACTCCCGGACCTCACCTACAGGCGTTACTACATAGAATATTTGTTTATGCAGTATACCCTTGACCACGACCTTGTTAGGTAATACCTTGGTTTCGGTATTACGGATGACTGCATCCACATTCTTAATCTTGTAAGCTCGTTGGCCTTCTGGTATATCATCTAGGTCAATAATTGTATCCGAAATAGTGTGCTGCTGACAGCCTTTACCAATAACATTGTCGATGGTTATGGTCTGGAAGGTCGGAGTAATACCAGGTCCAGAAACATTAGTTACTACATCGACTTCTACCATTTCAACAATCCGAACTCTGATTTTGAGAATACAAGTCTGCTGGAATTGTCTAAAACATTGTTGGCCAGGAATCTTAATAGCCTCTAAATCACAGAACTCAATGGCCACATTTACCCGAGCTTCCATGCCGGGACGGGCCCCTTCAATATGCACAAACTCAGTAATCTTTTCATCGGGAACTGTGAACTCCTGTACATCACCTGTTACACATTCTACATAATAAATTTGCTTATGTAGTGTGGCCTCGACAATTACCTTATCATCAATAATCTTGTATTCTACTCCACGGATCTCTGTATCAACACTCTCTACCTTCCTGGCTAGTAACTGGTTTTCCTCGAAAACCGGGAGAGTTATAGTTCTAACTACATTAACCTGACGAGTAGCATCACCTACCACACTTTCAACCTGAAGCCTACGCGTAGTGATATTAATATCACTAGGAGCCATGCCGGCCATTTCCCCCATAATATCCATGTGGTTACCCATTCTGTTATTATCATTCATATCCGCCATTTACTCATTTCCTCCTCTCGCTATCTCCTACAATAATTCACTTAAGTATATGCAGCTTTCTTATTTGTGTGCTTAAAATATACTTTTACTACTGTATGGTATGTTGTGGAAATGAGCATTGTGTTTGGCCACTTGCACTTAAATAAAAAAATCCCCTATTGAGGGGGGCAAATTTGAGATTCATAATCCCATAAAATATTTTTATTTTAGTGATCCAGCTAGTGTCTTTTCCTTTTTGAAAAAAAGTAAAAGACCAGCTATTACAAGCTTTATATGCTTGATAACAGCTGGCCTTTAAATCCCTAAGCCCAACTCCATTTTGGGGGATTTCCTTTTTGTCTTAATCTTAGTAACTTACAAAAAGTTGAGTGAACATCTTACCATATACTCCACCCTCCACTATACCAACGCCAACATGAGTATAGTTAGGGTTTAGAATATTAGCCCGATGACCTGGGGAATTCATCAAATCTTCATGGGCATTTGTCATGGACGGGTTGCCGGCTAAGTTTTCCCCGGCATAAACAAAGCTCACACCAAAGCTTTTCATCATCGCAAAAGGATCACCGTATGTAGGCGAATTGTGAGCAAAATAATTATTCGTAATCATATCTTGAGATTTCAGCCGGGCAATTTCAACTAACTTAGGATCAATCTGCAGAGGCGCCAATCCTGCAGCTGCTCTCTCCTTGTTGATTAATTGCACCATATCCTGTTCCTCTTGGCTCACTCCAGTAATCGGTTTCTCAGGTTTCTGGAGTGTCGAATCAGGAGTAGTCTCTGATGGTATAGACGGCACCATCGGGGTCGGGGTAACAGGCCAAGTAGTGTTTTGCCCATACTCATTATGTAACGCCTTATGTAAATTATCACGCCATACTTCGGCCAAGCCCATACCACTAGAATTATTTGCTTCCCAATCAGCCTTTGTAACTGTTATTAACAGCTTATCCCCTAGTAATATGACTGGCGATCCTTCAATTATTCCTGAACGCAAAGGCTTTGTTAAGATTTCGCTACCAAAACCCTTAATCCTCTCCATAATCAACTGAGCTCGTCTAGCAGCGCTGTATCCATTTGCTGCCGAGCGGTATCTTACAACTACCTGCTCATTGATAAGCAATTCATATATCCCAGTATTCCCGGTCATTTGTCTGGTTCCTATCGAAACAGTTCCCCACGGCTCAGCAGAAACAGATTGAGCCGGTAGCACCAAAGTACAAACCATGAATAGAAGCATTACTAATAATGTACCAAACCTCTTATATGTCATGCTATCCCTCCTTATCTTAATTTTAAGGGATAGCCCTGCTAACCACAAACCTCATAATTTGCCACCTATGGCAATTTGAAGGAATCAGTCCCTCGACTCAATCAAAGATAGCTGACGGCTTGGGAGCCTTGTTATATTCACCATAAAGCAAAAAATGAGCCTTAGGCTCATTTTTAATGTTCATGGTTTAATTCGGTCAGATTAATTATTGAACTCTAATTGACTCTATCTGCTATTATTAGCAGTTTGACACAACAATATCAATGTCCCCTTCATCCTTAAATACAGTCAGCTGGACTGCATCAGTAAGCAAATCAGCATAGGAGAAAGATACCCTTCGTTCTACTTGTTTCTCATCCAGACGCACAACAAATATATTCGGATAGGTACTCTCAAGAATCCCTGTCTTTTCTATAACCTTCTTGCGTCCTTTATTGGCTCTAAATCTGACTTTATCACCAACAAAAGGGTCCAAATCACGCTTAATATCAGCTAACACTTTTCTTCCGGACAAAAAACCACCTTCTTTCTGCATTAACAGCTTAATTATACCATCGAAATCCTTGCCTGTCAAATGCATAGCTGATTATTATACTTGATGTCTTTTGCCCTTGTCAACAAAAGATTTGCGGCTTAAAGTGGACTTTTTCAGCCTCTTTCCCGCTTTTTCAAGGGTAAAGCCGATTATTGTGGTAATTTTCAAGCTAATAAGGCGATTTTGGGTATCCTAGCCTCAAGCAACCCCTGGTTTCAATCCCACCTACACCATCTAAACCAGTTATTGTATTCTTAATTATATCCTGAACGGAAATAGTGTCATAAATAGAGCCATAGGCTAATTTTTCTACAATAAAAACAGGATCAAAGGCATGAATTAAAATCCTTTGTGGGGAACTGGCAAAGTTGGCTCCTGCTTTAATCAGAGCTTCATAATGAGATTGACAAGCCCCAGCAAAAATTATTAAATCGTCTCTACCCGGCTCATATTCCCGGGCTTTTTTTACTGCCTCCACAAAATAACGGGAATTACGATAACTAGCCAGATCGGAAAAATCAGTTTTGTTTTTAATTAACCCATCATGTCCCGTTAACACCAGAATGTCTGGTTTGTATTCCTTCAGATAGCCGCCTACTAATCGAGGCTGTTTTTCTTCATCGACGACAAAGCCGTACACAGTAATATTCAGCTGATTATATGTTGTCTTGCATAACTCCAAATAGTCCTTATCTCCGTCTATATGCAGCACTGTGCCGGGAAGCTCAAAATAGTCAGCCTCCTCACCCCTGTGCAGATTAGCTACAGTTTCCCGGCCTCTAAAAAAAACCCTAGACTGTTCCTCCACGCGACGTTCAAAAATTCTTCTCATACAATCACTGTTTTTCTTAATAAATTCCTGTCGCATCTTACTAATCTCAGCCGGGCTTTTCTTCACTAGGTCCGTAAGGGGTGCATCAGCAAACAAACGGACATCAACACCCCGCAGAATTGCGCGGGGCTCATCACCATCTATTAGATCCGTAACCTTAAACAATATGTCGCTGCCATGGGAAATGCGACCCACATAATCGCCTACTTTGATGTTACCGCTCATACTGCATCTCCCTTCTTAACATCCTCTCCATATACTATGAGCATAACATTCCGTTTGGTGCCTCTTACTCTATCACCTATCCTACTTCTGAAATCTTGTCTGAACAGGTAAATTTGTAGTTTAAAAAAACTTCTTCCTTAGAAATACACTCCTCAGCAAGCCTTGCCATAAGATGTACTACACTACATCATAATAACCTTGTGAGGCCTATCATGTGGATCGCAGTTATTCCCGCTTACAACGAAGCATCAGCTATTAATACCACAATTACCAATACTTTCAGTGCCCAGGTAGATCTAATATTGTTAGTGGCTAACGGGTGTTCGGATCGGACCTGCGCCGAGGCTTATCGTGCCTGTAACCATAAAGCATTGAAAATACTCCATTTTACACAGCCTCTAGGTTTAGATGTTCCTAAAGCCATTGGAGCCGCTTATGCGTTAAAATATAGGCCTCGTGGTGTTCTTTTTCTTGATGGTGATATGAATGGTCCAATTCAGCCCTTGCTAACGAATCTAATGTCAGCCATAGAAAACGGCTTGGATCTAGCCTTAACTGATTGCTATCCCAAAAAAGAGCAGCGCTCAGATTTAGCAAACCAAGTACTTAAAGCGCGCAAAGAATTAAATGTCCAGTTAGAACTATATGAAAAAATAGGAGTAGCTACACCCAGTCATGGCCCTCATGGAATAAGTGGTAAACTCTTAGCAGAGCTTGATCTCCGTAACTTAGCTATTCCCCCAAAAATTCTGGTACAATCCAAAGCATTATCTGCTGCCATTGATATTGGGGCGGCCATCCCCCATGATAAGCTAGGTTCAACAACCAGAACGCCTTTACATGCAGAGAAAATTGCTCAAACGATTATCAACGATTGTCAAGAAGCCTTAGCCATGTTCAAGCCGTCCCCTATTGTGGATAATATTGTTGATAATATAAATCGTAGCTACCGCTCTGAGCGACGACTGGATATTCTGGAGCATTTCCTTTTAAGTTTAGATATTTCCAGGTGAGAAATCGATGCAACCGTTCTTATTATTTTTATTTGCAATAAGAACCCCACCCATCAACCCAATCGGGATTGCTGATGGGTCCCGGGAACCTTGTTGTTTTAAAATAAAAAAATTGACAAGGCTTAAACCTTGTCAATTTTTTAAGCAGTATTTACTTGGCAAAAACGTGATTCCCTATAGTTTTAATAATTGGCCTGGACCAAATCCATTTGCTTGTTGCTTTAGCAGGGTTCCAGTAATATAGCGCTCCACCGCTAGGGTCTTCACCGCCCATAGCCGCTCTGGCAGCCTGAAACGCTGAATTATCAGGCTGAAGATATATTTGTCCATCAGCCACGCAAGTAAAGGCAAGAGGTTCAAAGATTACTCCCTTTACAGTATTAGGGAAATCCTTATGGCGTACACGATTTAAGATAACTGCAGCCACAGCAACTTTGCCAGTATATGATTCGCCTCTGGCTTCACCGTGGACAGCCCTCGCCAACCAGTAGAGATCGTCTTGACTTATTGCAACACTACCACGTGAAGTATGAGGAGTTGATTTTTCCCCGACCTCTAGTTTCTGTCCCGGGTAAATTGTGTTACCAGAAAGATTATTGATCGTTTTGATATCAGCGATTGTAGTTCCATATCTTCTGCTGATCTTATAAAGACTCTCGCCTCTTTTTACTACGTGTATCACAGCCCAAGCCGGCATGGTAAACGTGAACATCAATACCAAAGTTAAGATTGCTGAAGTAATAATTTTGCTCTTTTTCATTAGATCCTCCTTGAATTTCTAACCTGTGCAATAAAATAATAAACAAAACTATAATTTTTCGCACAGTTAGTATTCGGCACTTATTATAACCGAAAAAATCCCGGATCTATAGCGGTACTTTGATCCAATCCGACAATCCCAGGCGCGCCAAGGGTTTTCACTTCAGCCAAATATTTTCCAGTCGAGCAAATTCATCAATAGTTAATGTTTCGCCACGCCGTTTGGGGTCAATTCCAGCCAGTTCCAGTCGCTGGGCAATCTGTTCTCTTTCCAGTCCTAATCCTCCAGAACTAAGGGCATTAAGTACTGTCTTCCGCCTTTGCCCAAAAGCCGCTTTGATCAATTTGAACATCAGCTGGAGATCAGCTACATCTACTGGCGGCTGTTCTCTTTTGCAAAGAGATATCACAGCCGAATCAACCTCTGGAGCAGGATTGAATACTTGACGAGGCACTTTGAAAAGAATTTTGCCCTCAGTATAGTACTGTATAGCCAAGGTAATTGCCCCGTAATCCTTGCTCCCAGCCTGGGCAGTAAGCCTTTTGGCTACTTCCCATTGAACCATAATTACCAGCCGCTCAAAGTCCAGATCGCTTTCCAATATTTTCATAATAATAGGCGTTGTAATGTAATAGGGAAGATTAGCCACAATTTTATAAGGCCTTTTTAAGCTTTGCTCGGCAGCAATTTTAGCCAGATCACTTTTCAAGACATCAGCTTCAATAACCTTCACATCTAAGCCTGATAGAAACTCCTCTAGTATGGGCAGCAAGGTCTGATCAATTTCCAAAGCAACTACCTGAGCCCCAGCCTCTGCCAATGCTCTAGTCAAAGTTCCGGCCCCAGGACCAATCTCAATAACTCCGTCCCCGGGCTGAATCTCTGCCGCTTGTACAATGCGATCTAAGATATTCCGATCAGATATAAAATTCTGTCCCCATTTCTTCTTAAAACGAAAGCCGTGCTCTCTTAAAATTTGGTTCATGCTGCTTTTCCTTGGCTTTTCAACTGTCATTTTTCCTCATCCTTTACTATTTCCAGAGCCTGCCGGAATTCTTCTTGACTTATGTTATAGGCGTTTAATCGTGCCAGGAATTGTTTGCCGTTAGTATGACCCAGCTTGAGAATTTCACAAATCCTTTTACGCCTTTGAGCTGCCTTTGTATGTCCTACCAGCCCTAGGGTAAATAAATCTTCGTAAGTATAGTTTTTCTGAGAGCTAGAGGATGTACTGTGTGCCTCTTCCAGGGCCTTTTGGATATCAACAGGATTACTGTATTCTACCCCAATTAAGCCAGGCTGATTGCCAGGGCAATTGGGCGGCAAATAAGCATGACGACAGCCAGGAACAGCACTATCAATGATCCTGCGGATCTTCTCCCCCGGATAATCAGGATCAGTGAGGATAATTACCCCACACCGCTCCTGAGCTGCTTTTATTTCTGCAATTTTCTCAGCAGTAATACCTAAACCGTTAGTAATTATTACCTCCGCCTGACAAGCCCTTTTTACAGCAGCCAGGTCGTCCTTGCCCTCCACTACGATAACCTCTTTGATCAATTTTCAGCTTCTCCGTTTCTAAAATATGTACTATCGTATAACTTATTTTTAGTATTCGCAAGTATTGGAGCAGCCGGATTATTCTTACTCTAAAATATAGATCGTTACCTTTCTTCTGCCCCATTGAAAGCATTCTTTTTCCGTATCCATAAAAAGATCAATAATCTCACCCTTGATTAGGCCACCTGTGTCCTCAGCAATCCCAAATCCATATCCTTCGACGTACATTCTAGTCCCTAAGGGAAATACCGACGGATCTACTGCAATAGTACCAATCCGGGGATAAACCCCTGTAAAAGTGGGATTACCAGTATGAGTGTAAGCCGTGGCTTCAACTTCCATGACCTGCTGATAACGGGGTAAATCCCTCTCAGTTAAAACAAATAAGTCCCGAGTTTGCTCATTTAATAACGGTTGACTTGATTTCAGAGCTATCTCCGCAATGCCACCCGACTCCTCCTTAATTTCAGCCTCAAAATCCTCGGCAGCCCCTTCCACAGCAGATAATGCGGCAAAGACAGCCATTATCTCTGTTTCAGTATTCAAATGTACATCAGGCCCCAATTCTCCATGGGTGAGGTGCTCTGCCTGTTCTGCCTGTACCCCTTGCCCTCCTTGCGCCCATAACTCGAAAGGTAGATAGAAAGTACTCAGTGCCACAAGTACAGCCAGCAACCAGCTAACTTGTTTTTTAGGCATAACAAAAAACCTCCGTTTAATATAAATCAGACCCTTATTACAAGGTTCTGTTCATATTATGTCCAGAGGTCTTAGAATTCTATTCAGAATTTAGTAGATTAGTAGGATATCCACAAATCATCCACATATTTAAGTTAATCACAAGGTTTTAACTAATCCCATAGGCCCGTTTGCCATTAGCCGTAGTAACTCGCCCGACTTCTTCAACTTCCAGCCCTTTGATCTGGGCGATCATTTCCGCTACTTTAACCACATGGGCCGGCTCATTACGTTTACCCCGGTAAGGAACAGGAGCCAAATATGGACTGTCCGTCTCGATCAGTAACCATTCAAGAGGTACTTCCTTGACAACCTCTACAGTCTTTTTGGCATTATGAAATGTTATCGGACCAGCAATGGAGATATAAAAGCCCATCTCGATAGCTTCCTTAGCCAAAGGCCAACTACCTGAATAACAATGGAAGATTCCCCCTACTTCCTCTGCTTTTTCTTCGCGTAGGATTCGGAAAACATCCTCATGAGCCTCCCGATCATGGATAACAATAGGTAATTTTACCTCCTGGGCCAAGCCGATCATCCGGCGAAAGACTCTCTGCTGAACGTCACGGGGAGAATGATCGTAGTGATAATCTAACCCAATTTCACCAATAGCTACAATTTTAGGTTCTTGAGCCAGTCTTTTCAATTCCCGCAAGCCATCACCGTCTAAATCCTTGGCATCATGGGGATGCATCCCTACAGTTCCGTAGATAAGATCATATTTCTTAGTCAATTCTACAGTACGTCGGGCCGAAGCAATGTTATAACCAACATTGACTATCAACTCTAACCCGGCTTCCTTAGCCCGGGATATAACTAAATCCTGATCTTCTCTATATTTACGATCATCTAAATGTGCATGAGTATCAAAATACATCAGATGTCACCTCCAATAGAGTATGATACAAGGCGAGAACCGTCTCGCCCTGTCTCTAAATTCCATTATTATCTTACTGTAGCTCCGCTAGGTAAATCCTTATCTAAGGTCAGCACTTCCAGCACGTCACCTTCAGAAGCCGCTAAAATCATACCCTGGGATACGATGCCCCGCAGTTTAGCTGGTTTGAGATTGGCTACAATGACCACCTTTTTGCCTACCAGTTCCTCAGGTGCATAATGTTGAGCAATGCCTGAAACTATCGTTCGAGTTTCTTCCCCGACCTTAATTTCCAGTTTCAATAGCTTATCAGTCTTTTCCACCTTTTCGCAGGCCAATACTTCAGCTACCCGCAGATCTATCTTGGCAAAATCATCTATAGTAATCTCTGTGCTATTGGTCTCTTCTTTCACCTTTTCTTTTACTTCAGCTTTAGCTACCGTAGTATTCTCTGCAACAACCTGTTTCTCTTGCTCCACTTTATTCAGCTCCTTAGTATCTATCCTGGGGAATAAGGCTTCGCCTTTCTGTACCTGCTGACCTGGCTTAGTCCCTCCCCAAGCCGTATTTTCCCAATCATTTTCTTGACCGAGAGCCATGCCCAGTTGTCTCCAGACCTTCTCCGGCAAAGCAGGCATTACCGGATTCACCATTATTGTCACAATCCGGATAACCTCCGCCAGATTATACATTACTGTGGCCAAGCGTCCTTTTTTCTCCGGCTCCTTAGCCAAACTCCAGGGCATAGTCTCATCAATGTATTTATTGGCTCGGCTAACCAACTGCCAAATAACTGATAGGGCCGCAGCAAAATCTAACTTATCCATTAAAGCTGCAACTTTTGCAGGTGTTTCTTTGGCCAGGCTAATTAATTCTTGATCCGGTTCTCCTTCCTCCTGAGGAGCTGGAATTTGACCAGCAAAATACTTCTCAATCATTGCCACTGTACGGGAAACCAAGTTACCATAGTCATTGGCCAGATCAGTATTTATTCTACTAATTAATGCATCTTCCGAATAATACCCGTCAGACCCTGGGGCCATCTCCCGCAATAGGAAATAGCGAATAGCATTAACCCCGTACTTTTCAACTAACTGTGAAGGTTCTACTACATTACCTTTAGATTTTGACATTTTCCCGGAATCCAACAGCAGCCAACCGTGTCCAAAAACCTGCTTTGGTAATGGCAAATCCAGCGCCATCAAAATTGTCGGCCAGATCACCGCATGAAAGCGCACAATATCCTTAGCCATCAAATGCACATCTGCTGGCCAGAATTTTTGAAATAACTCATCCTGCTCCGTTCCATAACCTAGGGCCGAGATGTAATTAGTTAAAGCATCAAACCAAACATAAATTACATGATTTTCATTAATTGGTACCGGAACGCCCCATTTGAATGTGGTTCTGGAGATACATAAATCTTCCAAGCCGCTCTTAATGAAACTAATCATCTCATTGCGCCGAGACACCGGTTGAATAAAATCTGGATTCTCCTCAATATGCTGCAATAGGCGGCCCTGATAACGAGACATTTTGAAAAAATAGCTCTCTTCCTTGACAACCTCTACTGGCCTCTGGCAATCTGGGCATAACCGTTCTTCACCAATTTGTCTTTCCGTAAAGAAAGTCTCGCAAGGGGTACAATACCAGCCCTCATACTCAGCCTTATAAATGTCACCCTTATCATATATCTTCTGAAAAACTTGTTGCACTATCTTCTGATGTCTAGGCTCAGTAGTACGCAAAAAATCATCGTAGGAGATTAAAAGGGTTTCCCAAAGCTTCTTAATGCCCTTAACAATATGATCCACATATTCCTGGGGTTCTTTTCCGGCGGCTCTGGCTGTTCGTTCAATCTTTTGGCCGTGTTCGTCTGTCCCCGTCAAAAAATATGTCTCATAACCTCTCATCTTTTTATAGCGAACCATGGAATCTGCCATTACCGTTGAAAAAGCGTGTCCAATATGTAACTTGTCATTAGGATAGTAAATTGGCGTGGTAAGATAAAATGTTTTTTTCTCCATGAAAATTACCTCCAAATATAATGATTCCCCTTTTTTGCCCAATTACAGCAAAAATAAAAAAAGCTACAGGTTCCTTCCCACCTCTACCTGTTTGCCGGAAAAAGTCCATGTATGTCTCCAACTATCGTCTAAACTCCGACTACATCCCATTCTCTTCTCATCTAACTCCTCATAATTCTCATTGCTTCTCGGCTAAAAAAATTTGCTACTATATGACAAAGTATAATTAAGCGGGCCAGTGATTGTCAAGTACAGAGCATCTAGACCAGCGTTTGAGCTTATCTTAATTTTATATCCTATTAATTAATAAGTATAATCATTATTGATAGTAAAATCAGGGTTTGATATAATCTAACATAATATTAACGTAATATAACAATTATTAATTATTTATGATAGGCAGGAGACAGCATGAGAAAAATCAGTACAAGAATAATTGCCTTGATAGGATTACTAGTATTAGTTATTTGCTTTGGTTTTGGCCTAGTAGCATATATGACCTCTTATAATTCAGTAATAGAAGTTTTAGAAGAAACTATGCCGAAAGTAGCTATGGAGGCATCAATAACAATAGAAGACGGAATACAGAATGAGCTTAATAAACTAAATATTATTGCGTCATTAGAGCAAATGAATATCCTTAACAGTCCTGACGGAGATAGCTCTATAGTTCAAACTATCATGTCAGATGAAGTAAGAAGGTCAGGACACAAATTTATGATCTTGATTGATAAGAATGGTAAGGCTTTACATAACAATGGCACCAGAGTTAATGTAACTGATAATCCCTATTTTAAAAAGGCTCTATCCGGACAAGAAATTGTCTCCGAGCCTATGTTAAGTAGTGATAGTTCAGGAATTATCATGATATATGCTGTTCCTGTAAAAATAGATAATAAAATAGCAGGTGTGCTGATGGCTGTCAGAGATGGCCTGGAACTTAGTGAGTTTGCCGGGAGGATAAAATTTGGAGATACGGGCGAGGCATACATTATTAATAATTTAGGCCGGACCATCGCCCATGCTGATTCAAATTTATTATTACAAATATTAGAAACAGCTCAGTCAACCGATACAAACTCCTCTGATTCTGACAAGAATAATTCAATTGACGCGACTTCCTCAGCAACTCCAAGCTCTCAGATAGTAGATGCAATGACTTCAGCAACCAGCGTTTCCCAAGAAACTGATATAACATCTTCAGCCACAACTAAGAGCACTGAGAACAATAATAAAGAAGAGGCTGCTCTTCAACCGGATACCAGGGGAAGTGTAGTCCAACAATTAGGCTTTGAGGGTTTTGACGAAATACAAAAAGAAATGATGGAAGGAAATACGGGGTTCGGAGAATACGAATACAACGGTACTGCGATAGTATCAGGCTATGCACCTGTTGAAAGATACGGCTGGTCTATTGCTGTTGCAGTAGACAAGGACGAAATGCTCTCAGGGCTATCAGAATTAAAGCTCACCGTTTTGTTTATAACTTTTATATTTCTACTGGCGGGAATCATAGTAGCCTATATTATAGGGAAAAATGTTTCCACACCAATAACTTATCTGGCAAGTGAAGGCAATATAATTTCTGAAGGTGATTTTTCAGGAGTTATTGCTGAGAAATATACGAAAAGACAAGATGAAATTGGGAATTTGGCTAAAGCCTTTAACAATATAAATGTAAAGGTTTCACAAATAATAAGAAATGTTATTGCAGAAGCTAATAGTGTGAATAAAGCAATCGAAAATGTAGATAATAATATGTCTGCCCTAGCTTCTGAGGTAAACCTGATGTCGGGAATTATAAGTAAACTATCCTCAAAAATGGAGAATAATTCTGCAGCCGCTGAAGAAATGAATGCCACATCTTCTGAAATTGAGGGAGCCATTGATTCCATAGCCAATGAAACTCAAAATAGCGCAGAAACTACAAGCCAAGTACACAAAAGGGCTGAAGAACTCAAAGTTACTGCAATTAATTCTCAGGAAAAAGCACAGGAAATTCGTCAAGACGTCGCTGTAAAACTGAAAAATGCTATAGAGCAATCAAAAGCTGTAGAGCGAATCCAAATTCTCTCTGATGCAATTTTAGAAATATCTGCGCATACACATCTCCTAGCATTAAATGCAGCAATTGAAGCGTCCAGAGCTGGAAGTGCAGGATCAGGCTTTGCAGTTGTTGCCGAGGAAATAAGGACACTAGCTGAAAACTCAAAACAAACCGTTAATGAAATCCAGAAGGTAACAAAATTAGTAATAGAATCTGTACAGGCTCTCTCAGAGAGTGCTGGACATGTGTTAGAGTTCTTAGAGAATAGGGTTGTAAAAGATTACGATACGTTAGTTATAACCGGGGAACAATATAACAAGGATGCCCAGTTACTTAACGATATAGTTACAAATCTAAGTGCCACTACAGAACAACTATCTGCTGCTATACAGAGTATGTCAGAAGTTATCAATAGCGTTGCAACTGCATCAGAAGAAGGGGCCTCTGAAACTTCGGATTTAGCTAATGAAGCTGCAGTTGTGGTCAATAGAACAGATGAAGTATTGGAAAAAACTAATGAGGTCAGTGAAAGCGTTGATAGATTATTGGAGCTTGTATCGATATTTAAGGTCTAAGTTAGATTAAGACTATTCAAGTAATTAAACCCTGCCTCATTTAAAAGGAGGTAGGGTTTTATGTTTCATAAAACCGCTATACTGTTATCTATATTAAATTATTATTACAAATTAGATAAAAAAATTATCAAAAATTATAAAATTTATGTTGACTTAAACTGGAATAATTGTTACCATTTAGTCGTGGGGGAATTTGTCGAATGTTGGAGAAGAAAGGAGAGGTTTTAATGAAATCTACAGGTATCGTCAGAAAGGTGGACGAACTCGGAAGGGTGGTAATTCCCATCGAGTTAAGAAGAACCTTAGGTATTGACGAAAAGGATGCCCTAGAAATTTACGTAGATCAGGAAAAAATTATCCTCAAAAAGTACGAACCGGCTTGCGTCTTCTGTGGCAATGCCAACGATGTACAACATTTCCGGGGCAAACTAGTTTGCAACGAATGCGCACATGCCATGGCTTCCAACGCTTAGTAGCTATTGACTATAGAGAAAGAATACAAAGCTACATAAGCAATAATATTATCAAAAATCAGGTATAGCTAATGCTATACCTGATTTTTGATATTTGTCCTAATCTAGCAAGAATCGCTATTCGACTTCTTTCGACACGTAATTATAGATTTCCCTTTTTCGCATACCATATTTTTGAGCTACAATCTTGGAAGCTTCCCCCAAGCTCATACCTTCCTCTCTTAGAACCTTTACTTCGTTCAAAATCTCTTCCCAAGAAAAAGATATTCCTTGGCCTTCTTCCTCTTTGCAGCCCTCCACTATAATAATTATTTCCCCTCTTATGGAGCCAGTTGAAAAAGAAGCCAAAAGCTCTGATATTGTTCCCCGCCGATACTCTTCATAGATTTTGGTCAGTTCCCTAGCCACACAGCAGCGTCGATCTCCTAAGAATTCCTGCAATCTCTCTAAGGTGGTCAACAAGCGATGAGGGCTTTCATAAAAGATCAATGTCCTCGGTTCCCTGGCTAACTGGTCTAATAATTTCTTTTGGGCAGCTTTAGCTCTAGGAAAAAAACCTACAAAGACAAAACCATCAGTACTTAGGCCCGAAGCTACCAAACCTGTGATCAGGGCAGTGGGACCTGGGATTACAATTGTAGGTATGTTATTAGTGATACAGGTCTGTACCAATTCTGTCCCCGGATCGGAGATTCCTGGCATTCCAGCGTCAGAAACCAACGCAATATTTTTGCCGGTTTGCAATTCTGCAATAAGCTGAGGCCCTTTAACCAGTTTGTTGTGCTCAAAGTAACTGGTTAAGGGCTTTTCAATTTCCAAATGGTTCAGGAGTTTTCTGGTCTGCCTTGTATCTTCGGCCGCAATCAGATCCACATTTTTCAGTGTTTCAATGGCTCGCAGAGTAATATCTCCGAGATTACCAATCGGTGTACCTACGAGATAAAGGGTTCCGGTTTTTTCTCCAACATTAATCGGCATCGCCTCCACCCTCCTTCCCGTACCACTTAAGAATTTCCTCTGTATACCTTCCCGACTCATGGTAGACTACCAAGGGTGGCAAAACCTGCAAATTTTGAGGAGCGCACTTTCTGGCCTCCACTAAGACAAGCCGGGCAGGTTTATCTATATAGGGATGAATAAACCGCACTCTGCGCGGCTCTAACTTATAATGTGTCAGCAAGGAAAATAGGCTGTTCAGCCTCTCCGCCCTCTGAATAAGTGCGAAACGCCCTTGATAATTAAGGAGTTTAGCTGCTGCCTGTACAACTTCTTCTAAGGTACAACTAAGCTCATGTCTAGATTGAGCCTTATTCTTGACAGGACTTATTTGCCCATCCCCTATCAAACCATAGGGGGGATTAGCCGTAACTACGTGACATACCTCTCTACCTAAGGTTTTATGTATATTACGTAGATCCCCTTCCCGGATCTCGATCTGTTCATCAAGTTTATTCAAGAGGACCGACCTTGTAGCCATTTCGGCCATCTCTGGCTGAATCTCAATCCCGGTAATCCGTAGCTTTTGAGCTCTAGTTGTTAAGACGAGGGGGATAATCCCAGTGCCTGTCCCCAAATCAACTATGTGATCCCCATTTTTCAAGGTAACAAAATGGGCCAACAAAATAGAATCCAGCGTAAACCTGAAGCCTCCGGTTTTCTGAATTATTTGTAGCCCATTAAGCAATAAATCATCTAAGCTTTCATCTTCTTGAAGATACTTCATTTAATACGATCTCCTATTAACGCCAAATAGACTTATCTCAGGCGACCTTACTAATACTCCCGTCTCCATAGGTGGGAAATTCTGCTTTATAGTTTCTGTAAAAAGCCCATACAGAATAAGCAATCTCCCTGCCGGGACTGACCAAAGTGCAGATGGCAGATATGAAATCCTTCTTGATATAGACGAGCCAGATTATCATAACCCTCACCTTGGATTTTGCGAGCATTAGCCTCCACAACGGCCTTATCCTCATCTGTATAATGGCACAATTCACGACGTAGCCGTTCGTTGTCCTCTTCCAAAGTATAAGCCAACATTTTCAGGGTAGTTATCTCTTCACTTATACTCTGTAAACTTTGTTCCAGAGCAATCAATCGTTCCGTTATTTTCATTATACAAACTCCTCCTCACTCAATAACTATGAGGTTCCTATTCACTTTCTAAAATTTTAAGGCTTTCTTCATCTATAATCTCATCGTCATCGATTATAGCTGTATCACAATCCTTACAGCATTTTTTCTGGTCCTCATATGTTTCACTTTCATACTTCAGGCAACACATTAAGCGACCGCAGATCCCGGAAATCTTAGTAGGATTAAGGGATAGGTTTTGTTCTTTGGCCATTTTAATAGACACTGTTTCAAAATCACCTAGGAAAGTAGAGCAGCACAATACTCTACCACAGGCTCCGATTCCACCGATCATTTTGGCTTCATCTCTGACCCCGATTTGTCTTAATTCAATCCTAGTTCTAAAAACGGCTGCCAAATCCTTCACCAGTTCCCGAAAATCCACTCTACCTTCAGCCGTAAAATAGAATATGACTTTACTACAATCAAAAGTGTATTCCACATCTACTAATTTCATTGGCAATTCATGAGCCTGTATTTTTTGCAAACAAATATCTTTCGCTTCTTCCTCCTTAACCTTGATAGCCTCCATCTGTTCCTTATCTTCCGGAGTAGCTATCCGAATAACCTTTTTTAGAGGAAGAACTACATCTTCATCGGCAACTTGGCGATTGCCAATCACGGCCTTTCCATATTCTAAACCACGGACAGTCTCCACGATTACATCTGTGTTAGCACTAATCTCTAATTTACCGGGATCAAAATAATATATTTTTCCGGCCTTTTTAAATCTAACGCCTACTACATTAACCAATGGGGCTGACCCCCTTTCTTAACTTTCAATATTTCTCAACTTAATTAATAATACCTCTAATACTAAACGATTATTTGCATTTCTATTTAAAAGTTGCTGGCTCTTAGTTATTTCCTGCAAAGCCTGCAGACACTTTTGTTCAGATAAATCCATGGCTAAATAATCTTTCTTGCCTAGTAACAATTCCTCATTGTCTCCCACAACTCCCTCGACTAGTTTATCCCTAAAAATTGTGGCCATAACATCTAGGCTTGCTTCCTGTAGCTCCTTATCCTTTTCAATTTTTTCAGCCCAGCTGAAAATCTCTTGGTAACTCATGGTGGGGAGACCCTCTAATAATTGACTGATATTCCACACAAACTGTTCCCCATCAAACTTTTTGCTTAGATCTAAAGCTCTTCCTACTGAGCCTTTAGCCAAACTTAAAGGAAAATTAAGCTGTTTTCCTTGTTCCTTTAGAATTGCGCTAATTACTTGCTCTGACAAAGGATTAAAAGGAATAGACTGACACCTTGATAACAAAGTAGTTGGTAAAGCCCCACTATCTTGGGCGATAAGAATGAAAACAGTATTAGCAGGTGGCTCTTCCAGCACTTTCAGTAAACTATTAGCCGCTTCCTCCGTCAATAATTGCACATCATCAATCATTATAACCTTATAAGTGCCCTCATAACATTTGAAATAAGCCTTTTCTTGCAAAGTTCTCATTTGGCCAATTTTTATATTATTACCTTCCGGTTCAACCCAAATAATATCCGGATGATTTCCTGATATAGCCTTTTGACAAGAAGAACACTTTTCACAGGGTTCAGCATCAGGACTAGGTTCTTGACAATTAAGCAGCTGGGAAAAAACTTTTGCCGTAGTGCCTTTTCCTACTCCTTGTGGCCCATAAAAGAGAAAAGCGTGAGAAATTCGCCTCGTTCTAAAACCGGCTTTTAACAAGTTTATCGCTTTTTCTTGACTCTTAATCTCTTCAAATCCCATCTACATACTCCCTGCTGTCATGAATAGAGGTCAATTAAGATACCCCTGATTTGATCAAGCTTATCCAATATCTTCAGGCGATCCTTCTGTTCAGCCAAAACCGACTTTGATAAGGATTCCAGCTCCTGATCTATTAACTGCAAAGTTTGAAATATCTTAGGTCTGCCTTGATGTGACCAAGCAGTCTCATTTTTCAGTTGATAGACATTTCCGAAAGATTCCTGTAGAAATTTGCGCAATGTTTCTTTATACTCACGCAAATCATAAATAGAGAAAGTAGTAGAAAGGCGCTCCCCAATCTTATCTAACTTATCCAGAATTTCATCTAGATTAGCTTGCCAGGGAGAAGCATGGTATTCTTGTAACACATCAGGAAAATCAAGTCCTGCCATGGCAGTAACCTTTTCCTTGTTAACCTTGGGTTTAGTAAGCCTCAGTTTTTCAGAATCCTTCCTTCTCTCAATTCTCATCGTTTCACCCTTCGCTTTACCCTTCTCTAAAACAACCTTCTTGCCCAATCAACCCTCTACTAAAAGCTCTCTGCCTTCGTTAGTAGTCAGCATCGTTTAGTCAGCTATTAACCTGGTAGCCAAAATCGTCGAGCTAGCAAGCAAGAACTGCTATCTTGTTTTCTCTATCTAAACCATGGACAGGTAATCCATTGGCGGTTACCCATTCCAGGTATTCTAAGTGCACCGCTTTAATCACCTGGCCCGGCCAAATCAGCGGTATTCCCGGTGGATAAACAGTCAAAGCCTGTCCTGCTATCCTGCCACAAGCTTTATTAAGAGCAATCCTATCCTTTTCTTCTTGAAATACCACCCGCGGAGTATGCCTTACTTCTTCACTATCATTGTACATATCAACAGCAATATCAAGGGGCGATAGCGGTTTACGGCTATATTTATTTTTGATATCTGCCAGCGCTCTACATAAACGGACAATATCTTGTTTGCTATGTCCTATCGTAATTAATATTAAGCAATAATAATAATCACTTAACTCTATTATTATACCATATTTATCGTTAAGAATTTGAGCCAGTTCCCAGCCGGTTAAGCCTAGTCCCGCTGCTGAAAGTACTAGCTTAGACGGATCCGTTTCCCATGTTCCGGGTAGTTCCTCTTCTAACAAAACATATCCACCAATTTTTTTGATTTTTGCCCGCAGATATTGAGCAAGCTCCCAACTCTTTGTTATGAGAATAGATCCTTCTCGCCGCATCTGATCCTGCACCCCATCTAGGGAGGCCATAAGTAGATATGAGGGACTAGTAGTTTGTAAGGTTTCAATGGCTTCCTGAATCGGCTGGATCAATTTGGGTCGATTGACATGAAGCATTGAGGCTTGAGTTAGTGCCCCCAAGGTTTTATGTGTGCTCTGGACAACTATGTCTAGCCTTTCTTTTTGAGCAGACATAGCGAGTTGTTCTTGGAAAAAAAGGTGAGCGCCGTGTGCCTCATCACAGAGGATAGGAAGTTCCGGCCCTATAACCTGTCTTAATTTATGCGCTTCTAAGCCCACCCCTTGATAGCTCGGTTGAGTAAAAGTCGCCAATTCCAGACTTACAGTTCTATCCACTAGTTCCTTGGTTGCTGTCAAATCCGGACCTAAAGGGATCCCCCACTTTGGTTCAATAACAACCGGTGACAACACAGGTTGTCCCCCGCTTAATATCAGCCCATTAATGACAGAAATGTGCGAATTTCTGGCTACCAAAACCTTCCCGCCTCTTCGGTTTAGGCCGAGGATAGCCGCCTCAATTCCTACAGTTGAACCATTGAGTAAAAAAAAGCTTTTACAAGCTCCAAAAAGTTCAGCCGCTAAAGCTTGGGATTCCGCAAGACATTCTTCAGGGTTACGCAAATTATCTAAGCCAGGAACCTCGGTTAAATCACCAAGCAAAAACTTGTTACCTAATATTTTTTTTAATGTTGGGTTCATACCCCGACCTTGCTGGTGGCCAGGTGTATGAAATCCTAATTTATTCTTAGTAATATATTCAGAAATTTTGGAAATCAAAGGAGTGCTCAGCTTACTCCACCACCTAAGGATTTTTTATCACATATTTTATCATAACTTCCTGTAATCTACTAGGAATTATCCTAAATCATACGCTGCAAGTAGGGCAAAATAACTACATCATGCTATTGGAAGGAGAATCAACAAATGTCTGTAAAAATTAAGGCTAGAACTAAGACACCAATAGACACCAAAGCTCTTTCCAAGAAATATAAATGCAATGTGAACCGTCTTATTAAGCTTTGGCAGAATGACCATACAGACTTTGAAATTTCACAAAGACTAGGAATTGATTTGTTTAAAGTCTTACAGGTTAGACAAGAAATCACCTATCTGGCTGAAAGAGCACGTCATCCTCGAACTAACCAAAACCCCCGGGTTTAAACGGGGGCATTTAACACAATAAACTTTTAGATCCATTTCATGGTCCACTTTTAGATTATACATAGATATAGCAGCGTATGTGCAATCAATGTGGGAATAGTACCCTTTTCAGCTTCGCCATAGCCAAAAAATAATCCTCTTTTTCATGAGAATCAACCTGCAATAAACTTTCTTCACATTCCTGACAAATGAAAATCTTTCTTAAGAAGAAACCACTCCGAATCCCTTGTTCCGGTACTTTGTTACACAATGAACAAACGGGAACAATTTTTCGTTCTCTCTGCTTCTCTTTATATTCAACTCCTTTGTCATGATTCGATATATTTCCTAACATTAATTTACCTCCGATAACCGTTTGTTCTTCTATACCTTATTCTTTGCTCTTTGTCTTGGTTCTAATCATTTTGTGTCCGTCGGTTAGTATTTTATGTAAATTATAGATAGGTAAATTGTTTATCTTTGTTATGAAAGTATTACTTTTTTTTTATTTATTATTAACATTCCATAATATATGTGATATCATAATTATAGTAAAGGGATTATTATGATCTCACATTAGTCAAATGTCAAACGTTTGTGTTATTTCCGTAAGGGGGAGAGTACATATGAAGGTAAAAGCTGGGATTAACGGATTTGGAAGAATCGGCAGGATGTGCTTGAGAGCCTCTCTGAACAACCCTAATCTAGAGGTAGTAGCCATCAACGGAACTTCGCCCCCTTCATCATTAGCTCACTTACTTAAGTATGATACTGTACACGGAACTCTAGATGCTGACGTTAGATGGGATGACGATCACTTGATAATTAACGGGAGAGCAATCCGCATCGTTAGCGACCGTAACCCGGCAAATATATACTGGGGAGACTTAGGTGTTGATGTAGTTATAGAATCTACAGGGAAATTCAATTCCGGCCCAGCTTCACGTATTCATCTTGAAAATGGGGCTAAAAAAGTTGTCATTACTGCTCCCGCTAAAGACGAAGATATCACAATAGTTATGGGAGTAAATGAAAATAAATATAATCCTAATATACACCACATTATATCCAACGCCTCTTGCACTACAAACTGTCTAGGTCCAGTGGTGAAGGTGTTGAACGAGAAATTCGGTATTAGCTATGGTTTTATGTCAACGGTTCATGCTTTTACTACTGATCAACGTAGTCTGGACAATAGCCATAAAGATTTACGTCGGGCTAGAGCCTGTAGTCAATCAATAGTACCAACAACTACAGGAGCAGCCAAAGCAATAGGAATTGTTATGCCAGAATTAAAGGGTCGCTTAAACGGAATATCCATTCGAGTTCCCGTACCCGATGTTTCTTTAGTCGACTTAGTAGTAGATTTAAATCGGGAAGTTACAGTAAAGGAGATAAATTCTGCCTTTGCAGAAGCAGCTAACGGCCCTCTGAAGAAATATTTACAATGTTGTAATGAACCTCTAGTATCCTCTGATTTTAAAGGTAATAGCTATTCAGCTATTATTGATACCTTGTCTACTATGGTAATTGGACCAAAGACAGCTAAGATTTTAGCTTGGTATGATAATGAATGGGGTTACGCCTGTCGTGTTATCGACCTAGCTGAATATGTAACTCAACCAATCATTGCTCAGAAGGATTCAAGTGATAAAGAAATGATTCCCACAAAACAAAAAGTGGGATAATATTCAATTCAATCCCACCCTCCAAAATTTTTTGGGGATTCTATCATCAAAGCAGCAGGTTTCAATCCTGCTGCTTTTTGTACAAGAAATTTAATAAATACACTGCATCAGTATGTATATGCAAAAAGACCTGATTCATAAGAATCAGGTCTTTTTTAAATCCTGGCAACGACATACTCTCCC
>MTKW01000281.1_pt1 | contig 89134 bp, 77 predicted proteins | sample 1042761 | NCBI WGS metagenome assembly MTKW01 (sample SAMN06205366, study PRJNA360243) | anaerobic digester metagenome | biome: Wastewater treatment plant; feature: Anaerobic digester sludge; material: sludge; isolation source: anaerobic digester fed with sludge from wastewater treatment plant ... | reverse complement strand
ATCCGACCCATCATGGAATCAGAGTCGCAGCCTTGTGGATGCGATGCCTAAGCGGCCCATTACTGTAGGCAGCCCTATTATTTAAAGCTTGCCCCTGGCGAGCTTTGTGCCACACACAGTATTGGCCTAAGCAATAAGGAGCCACTCTTATTTATATCTTGTGGCTCTCTCAGGATTCATTTGAGATATTCTCAATTGAATTCGCAGATCAGGCCAAAGGACGAGCCTTTTTCGGCTCCGAGTTGTGGTCGAGGCCCTTATTTAAGGATTTCGCCATTTAGGACTCTACAGCATTAGGATTACACACCACTATGGCTACACACCATTTTGGACCCGCAATTTAGACCACAACCATTCAAAGATGCCAGGCTTTGAAGCCGGCACAAGGAAGCGGCTTGGCTCCTTCCCACTCCGTCTCACCTTCGCTTAAGAACTATCATGGCCATATCCATTGGATGCTCTGAACTGCAAGAGAAGTCCTCAATCTCCCTCTCTGCTATCCTGAGGATCTCCTCCCCGGAGAGGGTGCGGTTATTTATGGCCAGATCGATGAGCCTCTCCAGTCCAAATGCCTCACCATCATCGTTCTCGACCTCGACAACCCCATCAGAGTATATGACCATAACATCCCCTGGCTGAATGGGTATGCGCGTCTCCTCCAACTCCACCCGATCGAGCATCCCCAAAGCTATTCCTCCTCCGCCCAAGGTGTCCACCATCCCCCCGGGATCCACAATGAATGGCGGGTTAAATCCGGCATTAACATACTCTAAAGTGTGGTCTGATGGATCAAGTAAGGCATAAAAGCAGGCCAGATTGGTGCCGCGACCATACTGGCTGATTTGGGTGTTCAGATCGCTTATAGCATTTGATGGGCCCAAGATAATCGGACAGGCACGGATAAGGGCGCGGGACGTAATGGCAAGCATAGCCGCCTGAATACCATCTCCTCCCACACCCGCCATGGCCAGGGATATCCGATCATTCATTCTGGAGACATCATAAAAGTCAAAACGGTCCGCTCTGGTGGGCCTGTAGAGGACCTCAATCTCATAGCCCTCCTGCTCAGGAGGAACGGACGAGGCCAAAGCATTCTTGACCTCATCTATAAAGCTGCTCTGCATGCCCGACTCCCCTCGATTATGGGCAGCCTTATCCAGAGCAGCAGCATAGCGATTCAGATCGGAAGCCATGCTGTTGAAGGCCTCTCCCAGCTCTGCCAGCTCTCCTGAGGTCTTCGCCCGGACATCAAAATCACCTCGCGATATCCTCTCCGTCAGTCGGACTAAAGAATCGATGTCCCCCCCAATCCTCCTGCTGAACAGAAAACCTGCAACTAGCACTGCAATAACAGTTATAGCAAAGGCCGAAAGGGCAAAATTTCTCACCTTCCGGGAGGCATCGCTCAATCCCAGGGTAGCACTGCTCGCCACCTCCTTGATGCCAGCATCGATGAACCGGGCAGGCAGGCTCATCTCCTCCGAGGCATAAGCAATTCCCAGGACCCAGCCAGGATTGCTTATGGGAGAGTAGGCCACATATCCATCTGCCCTCCCTAAAGCTACAATGGCAGATCCCGAGCTTCCCTTGAGCATCTTCTTTGCCACTGCCCTGACCTCAGGACTGGCGGACATAGAGAGGTTTTCTGAGCTGAATAAAATATCCAAGGGCTCATTCGGCTTATTCTTTGGCCGGGCGACTATAAAACCGGTGCTGTCGATAATGAATGGATAGCCTCTGCCTCTCATGGTGGACAGATCTGTGAAGATGAACTTAATTGAGACATCCATTCCCATGATGCCCGCGAACTTGCCCTCCCGGAAGAAAGGGGTGGTGATGGTCATCATCCAGCCTCCTTCATCGTCCTCGAAGGGCTCTGTCCAGATGGTCTTCTTCCTGGATCTGGCCAGCTCGTAATTGGGCATATCCTTGTAGCTGAATGGGGCGGTGCTCTTCAGAGAGTCATTGCTATAAGGCCAGACGACCAGCACCCCGTCCTCTGTTCCGATGTATGAAAGGGAGAGCACCGATTCTGTTTCATGCAAGGACTGCATCACCCTTGCTGGTATGCACAGTGATCTTATGGTGGCATCCCTCGCCTCTGATGTGGTGAGATTTGAACTGGTAGGCGCAATCCATACACCAGGGGGAAGACAGCCATCGCCCTCCAAGAAGCTGCTGGCGCTGTCGGCTACCAGCTCGTTCTGATGAGTCAGACGCTCGAAGAACTGGTTATACTGATTGGCCTTGGCAATGGCAAGCTGCACCTGATCGGCCTCATCGGGCATGACCAATAGAGCAGAGCGGTTCAGGGATAAACTGAGCTGCGATATGTTCTCTTGAACATCGTGTGATGCTTGGTTCATCTCCATGAGCGATATGATGCCCATGAATAGAAGCGGCAGGAGAGCGAAAGCTGCCAAAATCGCGAGAATCTTGAATCTCAATCCCTTAACGCCGGCTATTCCATCCATTTTTCCTTAAACCAATCTTCGGCAGCTCATTTAGCGCTATACCTCTTTATGTATTACCAAATTGCTGAGCCTTGGTCCATCCCCTTTATCATCTTACAGCTTGAAATGGGCAAAGACATATGTTGAGGTGGATTGATCTGATGGTATAAACTCTTTTCAGCCCGCTTCCCCACCCTTCAGCCCGCTTCCCCGCTCTTCAGACCGCTTCCTCACCCTTCAGCCCGCACCCCCACCCTTCATTCCACTCCCCGCCTATCAGCCTGTCTCATGGATTCAGACTCCAAAAACTACTTATCTGGATCATCAGATTAAACTCTGTGAATGATCACTATGAGTTCCTCAGACCGCTGGCTCGATTGATGAGGGCACATCAGCGTTTTGAGCGAGCCGTATGGGCCCTCAATGGAATCATAATTTCCATCGCGATTTATGCCCTCATGCAGTCTCTGGGCTTGACTATGCTTATGAAATTCTACTACCAAGACAGCATAATCCTGAGGGCATTGCCTGCAATCATATCCATAATTTTTGGATTTACTGGGGCCACCCTTCTCAATAGGCGGAGGAAGACCGATATCTTTCCGCTTTTAGGCCCAGTGCTATCAGAGAAGGCCAAAACTGCTTATGACAACAAGGACCTTGATTCTCTGCCCATGCAGAGCCTGGCTGAGGAAATCAAGCTGAGCTTAGCGGGAACAAAGCCCTCTCAGATCCTGGACAGAAGAGAGCTGAGCGGCAGAGCAGTAGCTGCCATCCTCCTCTTTGCTGTGGTCATCCTCCTGGCACAGGAAGGTGTAGTCCAGACTGCTGATCTCCAGTCGATCATTGAGCTGAAGGAGAGAGCCTCCAGCATCTTCCAGGAGGAGAAACCTCAGCCGAGCGCTATTTCAAATGAGAGCCTTAGTGGTAATCTGTTTGGCAATCCCTCCCTCGCCGTCCTGAATGAGAATAAGCTTCCCTTGGTCATATCTCCTGGAACGGGCGCTGGCTCCATACCCATAAACACCAGACCGGTGCAGAGGGTCTTTCAGCAGTCCCAGGCAGGGGAGGCAGCAGCAGTACCATCAGAGCTATACATTGAGAGCCTTCCGCCAGAGAATAAAGAGATAATAAAGAGATATTTCACCATCCTCTCCCAGGGTGACTGATGGCCGGATCCTGATGCGATATGCTGCAGAGAATCCTCCTCTGTGCCCGGCATTTCTGCGGCGAGGCCAAGGCCCGCCCATAGAAGACCGTCAAGAACCTATATTCTTTAACTCTTTAGCAGGCATTCAGTCGTTCTCAGCGCAGCGAAATACCCGGGCCAGCAGCTCCTTGCCCTCCTCTGACGAGAACAGCGGTAACTGCCAATCCTGCAAGACCCTCCCCTCGTCGCGATAGATCATTATGCCCCTTCTCTCCCAGGAGGGGGTTTTGGCCAGGTTTGTCCCCCTCTGAAAGAGCATCTCATGGATCTCAGGCTCTCTCATTCCTCGCATCCTCTCCATGGCCTGGGAAGGGTCGAGCCCTTCCTCCTGTAACATGTAAAATCCATAAGAGAAGACATGGTTTCTCCAGGCCTCGTTCTGCCGTTCAATTAAGTATTCTCTGATCTCCGATCTGCAGAGGGGAATGATCCGGCAGTCCATTGAGACGGGCCTTCCCATCTGAAGAGAGAGGGAAGCAGATAGAAAGCCCGCAACGAGGGAGTCGATCTTCTCGACCCGCCCACCAAAAGGAGCAGTCAGAAAGGCGAGATTGATCTCATCTGAGAAGGTGAATGCCAGGGCCGGGCAGATTCCAGAGTCTTCAAACAGACTGCTGGCTGAGGAGGCCATGTGGCTGGCAAAGCCAGCATCATAAGGCTTCTGGCACCCCGCCAGAATGCTCTTGAATCCCCGGCCATCCGCTCTTGCCACCAGTGGAGGGCGAGCCCGAAGACCGGAATAAATCTCCCAGCTAGCCGACTTTTGTCTCAGCCTTTGCATTTCTATTCAGATGCCTGATGATCACTATGTCTCCGACAGCAGTAACCCAGCGATAGGGAATGATTATCCCTTTGCCCTTGCTATCGAAAAGATCCCGGTTGACATCTCCCAAAGCCAGGCCGCTTACCACCCCGTTCTCAGGGTCCAGGACGGCATCGTCCACTCTGCCCACAAAGATGCCTTTCTGGGTATAGACATCCTGTTCCAGAAGCGATGTGATCTCAGCGTTCATTATGATCCCATAATAAAATTAGGGTATTAGATATTAACCTTGCCGTCGGCAATAGACCACATAAAGCCCGTGAGTATGTTCCAATCACAAAAGCATATATTTGCCTCCATCAGAGCTGCAAGGGGTGAGAGTAATAATGAGAATCGTTGGCATCTGTGGAAGCCCGAGAAAAGCCGGCAACACTGAGTTCTTGCTGAACGAGGCACTGGCTGTTGCCAATGAATATGGTTTCCAGACTGAAAGGCTGCTCTGCTCAGAGCTGGCAGTCGGTTTTTGTAACGATTGTGGAGACTGCAGCAAAGGCAGGGAATGCCCCAAGAGGGATGATATGCCAGAGTTCCTGAGGGCAATGCAAGAGGCAGAGGGCATAATTGTGGCCTCACCCGTCTACTTCGGGAATATCACTGCCCAGCTCAAGGCGGTCTTCGACAGGACAATTCCCCTGAGGCGGCAGGACTTCAAGCTGAGGAATAAGGTAGGCTGCGCGATGGCCGTGGGCGGCTCAAGAAATGGCGGCCAGGAGAAGACCCTGGATGCCATTCATGCCTGGATGCACATCCAGGGGATGATAGTGGTGGGTGATGATGCCCATTTCGGGGGAATTGCCGTCCGTCCGGCAGCCGAGGACCGCATCGGCAGAAAGACCGTGGTAGCCAGTGCCAGTAAACTGTGCGATCTGCTGCTGAAGAATAATAAGAGAGAATAGGCGAGAAGGAACTGCTAAGAGAGATTGAGGCCGGAAAGATAGAGATAGTGAGGATAAAGATCGGGAAGACGGAGATAGGGAAGACGGAGATTGGAAAGACAGAGATTGGAAAGACAGAGATCGGAAAGACAGAGATCGGGACATTGAGGTCCAATGCAATGGAAAAATCACATAGAGCCCTCGTCCCTGGAGGAGGAGGGCAGAGATATCTGGGCAACAGAGGCCTCATCGCCCTTATTGCATTTCTGAGTGCATTCGTTCCTTTATCGACAGATCTATATCTTCCCGCCCTGCCTGGCATGTCCCGGTACTTTCAGGTATCAGCCGAGCAGGTCAATCTCACTCTTATATTCTTCTTTCTCTTCTTTGCCGCCGGAATGCTCTTCTGGGGACCTCTGAGCGATAGATACGGCCGCCGCCCCATTCTGATCACCGGCCTTGCCATCTATTCTCTGGCTGGCTTTCTCTGTGCCATCTCCCAGGATATCAGTCAGCTCATCCTCTTTCGCATCCTCCAGGCTGTTGGCGGAAGCTCTGCCTCGGCAGTGGCCATGGCTATGATCAAGGATGTCTATGACAGCCGCAACCGGGAGATGATCCTCGCCTGGGTCTCCTCCATGGTTCTCATCTCTCCCATGGCTGCGCCTGTCCTGGGAGCCCTTCTTTTGGGCATCACATCCTGGAGAGGGATATTTGTGCTTTTAGGAGTCATAGGGCTTATTGCTCTCTCCGGAAGCCTGGCCCTGGTGGAGACGCTAAATACAAGATATACCGGCACATTGGGCCAGTCCATTGGGAGGCTGGCAGTGGTGGCGAAAAATCCCGGTTTCTTATCCCTGCTCATCATATTCTCTTTGCTCAGCTTCTCCTCGATGGCTTTCATCGCCTCATCCTCATACATCTACATAGACGGCTTCGGCCTGAACGAGAAGCTCTTCAGCCTCTACTTTGCCTTCAATGCCTTGGGAATGATTGGAGGGCCCATGCTCTATCTGCGCCTCTCCAGAAGGTTCGCCCGCAGTTCGATCATCATCGCCGGCTTCGCCTCAACCATTCTCGGAGGGCTGCTGATATATCTTCTGGGCAGCCTTCAGCCCTGGATGTTTGCGGCATGCCTTTTTCCGGCGACGATCATGGGAAGCTGCATCCGCACTCCAGGCACAAATCTGATGCTCGAGCAGCAAGAGGAGGATACCGGCTCTGCCGCTGCTCTTATGAGCTGCTTTGGGATCCTGATGGGCAGCATGGGCATGGGCATCATCTCTTTGGAGTGGTCCAATACCATTCAGATCCTGGGATCGATGAACATCCTGGTGGGGCTGGCTTGCCTGGGGCTGTGGCTTCTTCTCGCAGAGAGACCATTTATAAAGCAGATTCCCTGATTCTCTGGAGAGGACGGGTTCCCGGCAAAAGGTTTAACTGCTTCCAATATCTGCGAATATGATGAAAACAGCCGGATAAAAGTGGGAGGTACTATGATTGAGATAGACGGCTCCTTTGGAGAAGGCGGAGGCCAGATCGTCAGGACTGCAGTTGCTCTCTCCGCAGTTACCGGCAGACCGGTCCATATAAGCAAGATCAGGAAAAGCCGTCCCAAACCGGGCCTGGCAGCCCAGCATGCTCATGCCATTGCTGCTCTCTCTGACATCTGCCAGGCCAAAAGCTCTGGTGTTGCCCCGGGATCAACTGAGATCAGCTTCTCTCCCGGCGAGATTCAAGGCGGAAGATATGAGATCTCGATTGGGACAGCGGGGAGCATCACCCTCCTCCTGCAATGCCTCCTCCCGGCGCTGCTCCAGGCCGATGAGAGCACTACCCTGTTGGTTCAGGGGGGAACCGATGTGCAATGGTCTCCAACCATCGATTATTTCTGCAATGTCTTCCTGCCCGCTCTGCAGCGTTTCGGGGCCAGAACAAGCCTGAAGCTGGAGAGGAGGGGATACTACCCCCAGGGCCAGGGAAGGGTGCTCTGTCACATCGAGCCCTCAGAGCTTCAGGCTGCTCATCTGGGCACCGAGGGACTCTCGAAAGATAGCAGCAATCGATCCGAAATGGAGATCAAAGGAGTATCCCACTGCTCAAACCTGCCTGAGCATGTGGCCAGAAGGCAGGCTGATGCTGCAGTTGAGGCTCTGCAGCAGGCGGGCTTTAAGGCCCTCATCGCAGAAGAGATCCTCCGCCTGCCCTCGACTGGAAGCGGGATCACCCTCTGGTCGCGATCTTCTGGAGCCTATATCGGAGCCAGCAGTCTGGGCAGGAGAGGTCTTCCGGCAGAGAAGGTGGGCAGGACTGCTGCAGAGGCTCAAATTCAGGAATTGACATCTGGAGCCTCTGTGGATGAACATCTGGCCGATCAACTGGTTCCCTATCTGGCCCTGGCAGCAGGGAGCTACAGCACCCGGAAGATATCCCTGCACACCAGAACCAATATCTGGACTGCAAGCCAATTTCTGGAGAGGAAGATATCGATCTCTCAAGAGGACATCGCTGGAAAGGAGATCATGATGCTCAGGGCTGAACCATAAGGCTGCTTGAGAGAGAGGGCGCGAGTAAATCAGACGGGAAAAGAGAAGCGCTAAGAAAATGAGAAGGCTCAGGCGGAGCCGCAGGCCAGAGCCATATCTATTCAGGATATCTATTCAGGATATCTATCCAGGATATCTATTCAGGTAGCCCTCAATGTATTCCCTGATCTTCTCTCCTCTGTAAATCCCGGCATGCCCCTCGCAGAGAAAGTCGGCCTCAAGATCAAGCAGCTTTCTCATGGACCTCCTCCACTCCCTGATATCTGAGCCCCAGGAAGGGGAGAAGGGGCCATGAATGTCCTGGCCGAAGAGAACCCTGCCCTCAGAGGTATCGATATAAACAGAGATGCTTCCGGGAGTGTGTCCTGGGGTATGAAGGAGATTGAAATCCATCTCCCCCAGACGGAGTTGGTTCTGCTCCCCAGAGAGGATGGTGTCCACCTTCACCGGCCGGTAGTTCACCCCGTACATGCTGGCTGCAGTCAGACTATCGTTCTCGCCCTCGATGCCTGCCCGGTCCAGTTCATGGGCGATGATCTTACTGGCATACCTATCCCGCCATAGATGCAGTCCGCCGATATGATCGATATGGCAATGGGTGGCGATGACATACCAGACCTGTGCCGGCTCCAATCCATGGGCTCGAATATTCCTTTCTATCTTATCGTTTCCGTATCCCACGCCGGCATCTATCAGGACCAGACAGCTCTTTGCATCGACAAGATAGACATATGCATCCTCAGGGCGGGAGAGATCCGGTCCCCCCACTGCATAAACCCCATTGCAGATGGTAGTAGCTTTGCTCATTGCACTCTCCTCTTGATTGTAGTCGGATGGTGTGAATCCTTTTTATCGCCTATTCCTCTTCCTTTATCCTCAAGGCTCTCAGCTTTCTGATGCTGAAATAATACTCTATCAGCAGTGCTATTCCTGCCAGGGCGAGAATGGATATGATTATCGTCAGGGCGGCAAGAGCATTCTCCCGGTAGTAGTTTACCTCAATATAGGAGAGCAGGGTGGTGTTATTCCAGGTTAGAGCTTTTTTCCCTTCTACATTTGCACTCATGTCAGGTGGAGGCCAGGCAATTCCCAGCAAGCGGTCTCCAGTGGTATAGCCCTCAGGAAGGATCACCCTCACGGGACCTTTCTCCCTGACCGGGATCACAAACTGTTGGCCCTGCGCACTCAGATTATAGGCCAGCTTTCCCTTGATGTGCCTTTCAAAGTCCAGGCTATAGATGTAGCTGCCCTGCCGGAATCTGTGGCTGCTGTTTAATTTAACCGTTTTCCCGTATTCATCATAAAGTGTGATATTTTCTACTTTTTCCATTAGAGTGAGATTCATCCGACTGGTATTGACCGGCACTGTCACCACAGTTGCCGCCTCCCCCAGGCGGTATACTGTGCCATTGAACTCCTCTTCTACAATGCCGTTTATGGATGCAGTGCCGTTTATGGATGTAGTGCCGTTTATGGATGTAGTGCCGTTTATGGATGTAGTGCCGTTTATGGATGTAGTGCCGTTTATGGATGTAGTGCCGTTTATGGATGTAGTGCCGTTTATGGATGTAGTGCCTTTATGCATTGCGGAGGCATTACCCATTGTAGGGAAAATCTCCTCTTCTGTATCATTTGTAGATTCAGAGTTGTTAAGTCCATCAGTGGCGTTATGCATATTAGCGTTATACGTAGTAGCGTTAAACACTTTAGCATTATACACAGTATTGTTATATCCAGAGATGTTATATCCAGAGATGTTATATCCAGAGATGTTATATCCAGAGATGTTATATCCAGAGATGTTATATCCAGAGATGTTATACGCAGTAATATTATACATCTCCTCTGCCGGCCCATTGGGCTCTGAAGAGCAGGCGGCGGGGGAGGGAATAGCCGCCATCAGGGCCATCAGAAACAGTATTCCTTTTCTAATGGATTTCTCGTTCATCTTTTAAGGCTGTGAATGTGCTACCGCTTTATCAAATGCTCGCTTGCTCTATCGGGGAAAAGAGATGAGAGCCTGAACCTTTCCAGCAATAATACCACCATCCGTGACAGGGATGGAGATGATCAGCAAAAGATCGATCGCCACGGTCAAGGATCACAGGATCGAATTGGATGGCTTTTCAGGATAGAGAATTAGGAATGGATGGGAGATGGCCTATCTCCGCCAATTCATGCTTTTGTATTTGGTGGGGAGCGCGGCTTTGGAATGCTGCATGGAAGGCCACAAACGCCCTGCTGAGGATAACAGAGAATGCTTTGCACTCCCTGCTGGAAAAGGGGTACAGATGGTTTCAGGCCCAATCTGACTGCTACATCCGACAGAGGGTGGGAAAAGCGGCCCCGATTGCATTTAGAGCAATTTCATCCGCTCTGGATGTAGACCCCGCTTCCCTGCAGTAAAGAGCCAGGAGCATCTCCAATCCTCCTTTCTTCTCCCCGGCAGCACCAGCCGGGTCAGGCTCTCAGCCTCTTTATTGCGCCGACACTCCGGACAGATCCGGATCCATTCCAGGCCGGCTGCATCCTTCTGAATCTTCTCAGGCAGGACCGACTCAATCCACTCAAGCATGGGCTCTGTAGCATATAGCGATCCGCAGATCTTGCAGGCTGCCAGGTCAAAGGAGAGCTCGCAGGGGGGCTCAGCCTCATCCCCAGACACCAGGGAGAGGGCCTTGCTGGGGCACATCTTCACGCACAGATCGCACTCCTCTTTGCAGCTTTTCCAGTGAACTGTCGCCCTTCCATTAGCTTCGCTTCTGATTATATTCTGGCTGGGACAGACATTAAAGCAAGATCGACAACCCAGGCACAGGCTGCTGTCAACTCTTATCATCTAACCCCTCTGAAGGCAGCAATTGTCCGAGCAGCACGCGAGCGTGCCATGCTCACTGCCCGATCGAAATCATCTGACAGGGCCTGAGCCGGACAGACGTTGATGCAGGCCGGTCCGCCCTCCCGATCCCGGCAGAGATCGCACTTATGAGCGATCCTATCCGTCCAGACCACACCGAAGGGGCAGGCGAGGGTGCACAGGCCGCACCCGGAGCACTTGCTGGCATCAAAGGCGGTGATCTCTCCATCCTTGTACAGAGCTCCGGTGATGCAGGCGGTGGTGCAGTAAGCCTCCTCGCAGTGGCGGCAGAAGATGGGAACGGCTGCCAGGTCCTCCACATAATGGACATTGATGTGCCCCTGGCCGTCATGCTCCATCTGGCAGGCCGCCTCACAGGTGCGGCAGCCAATACACCTATCGATATCAATGTAAACCGACATTTTATTCCAGCAGGATATGATGCGCTTTAAATGTATTGATGCAGATCCATCCTCGCCCAGACGCAGATATAAATAGCTATAACCCTAATATCATTTTTGTATGGTCGATGTGCTCATCGTTGGTGCCGGCCCGGCAGGCCTATTTGCTGCGCGGGAGCTCGCCCGGTCAGATGCCAGGGTGCTGGTGATCGATCAGGGTAAGGACATCAAGGATCGCGGCTGCCCAATGAAGGATCGAGGCCACTGCTTGCATTGCTTTCCCTGTCAGATAATGTGCGGCCTGGGGGGGGCGGGCGCCTTCTCTGACGGCCTGCTCAACCTCCATCCCTCCATCGGTGGCGATCTGGAGGGCCTGGCGAAGGGCGAGGCCTGGAGGCTGATAGATGAGGTGGACTCGGCATTCCTCAGTTACGGCGCGCCCGACAAGCTCCTCGAATCGGCTGAGGACGATGAAGAACTGCTCCGGAGAAAAGCAGCAGCCTCAGGTGCTCGTTTTGTGCCCATAAAGCAGCGCCATATGGGGAGCGACAAGACCCCCCAGATCATAGCGGCATTCAAGGAGGATCTGGAGAGGAAGGGGGTTGAATTTCTGCTCGGCTGCCGGGTGGTTGACCTGATAATAGAGGAAGACAGGTGCGCCGGGGTCCGGCTGGCCGATGGCACAGAGAAGAGGGCTTATCGAACTCTGCTCGCCCCGGGCAGGATAGGGGCGCAATGGATCAGCGTTCTTCTGGACAAATACAGTATCAAGGCCAGATTCGGTCCCCTGGATGTGGGGGTCAGGATAGAGGTGCCCTCGATCATAATGGACCCCATCACCCGGATAAATCGGGATCCTAAATTCCATATAGTCACCCGCAGGTACGACGACTTCGTCCGCACCTTCTGCACCAACCCAGGAGGATTTGTGGTCAAGGAGGAGTATCCGGACTTCATCGCCACCAATGGTCACTCCATGATAGTGGAGAAATCTGAGAATACCAACTTCGCCTTTCTGGTACGGCTGGAGCTGACCCATCCAGTGGAGGATACCACTGCTTATGGGATGTCCATAGCCAAGCTGGTCACAACCATCGGCGGGCGCAGGCCGGTTATCCAGAGGCTGGGCGATCTGCATAAGGGCAGGCGGTCGACTGAGGAGAGGATCGCCCGCAATACAGTAGAGAACACCCTTAAGGATGTGACCCCCGGGGACATCTCCATGGCCCTGCCCCACAGGATAGTGATGGATGTCATCGAAGGCCTGGAGATATTAAATCAGATCATCCCCGGCGTCAATGCCGATTCCACCTTGATATATGCCCCGGAGATCAAGTTCTATGCCCGGAGAATCGAGGTGGACGGCAGCTTCCAAAGCTCCCTGAGGGGACTGTATGTAGCTGGAGATGGCGCTGGTCTGTCAAGGGGAATTGTAGCGGCTGCAGCAACGGGAATCCTGGCCGGAAGGGGAATGAAGGAATGATATCGGGCGGAGAGGTGGATTGGACCGGGCCAGCCAAATCGGTCCCGATCTCCTCCACGCAACTTATCCCACCCATCAGCCGGGATGCCCGGCCCTCTTCGATCCTGGCAAGGGTCTTATCTGTCTCTTCGTCGAAGCTCCGGCCCCTTGAGGGCTTCCCCAGGCTGTGCAGAAAATCATTAATCCCTTCTAACAGCCAAAAAATATGCCGATCTATGGTGGATTGCATACTTTGCATGGTACATAACCATGGTTTCTGGCATCCTGAGATCCTGAAAACCAGATCTCATTCTCAGGCTTTATCTTCTTTGCCCACTGGCAGCTGGCATAGTGATATTTATTTGATTTTCTAGATCCTACGAACTCTCCTCCTGATGAACTCGAACCCGAGAAGGGTGCCTTCTCCAAGGAAGTCTTGCTTGATGGGGCAGTATTGGGGGGAGTATTCTGGAGCTGAAATATAGAACTGGAAGAGACAGAGTCCTCTATGCCGCTCTGCCGATTCGATTTTATGCAGATGTGAGATGGAATAAACCCACCCCACCACCGGCTGGGGGTGAATTCATTATCAGATGAATCCAGGATACAGGCATTGCCTGCATCCAGCAGCATCCGGTTGAAGTTTTTCGAAGTATTTACCGATCCATCGGAGTTGGCAATATAGATACAGCAATCCAGTGAGCACGCTGATCGGAGCCCGTCCGGTTATCCAGATCGAGGAAGATCTTTCTATCCAAAAGCCACTGAGCGGTAAAATCTCTAGCCTGAATTCCTTCTGCGGTATCAATAGCAGGACATTCGATATCCGCCAACTGAACCCTTCCAAGCTCTGAGACATCTATGGTACATCCATCCACAATATTAGTCACAATGCCTGTGGCCTCATCAGGAAGGGCAAATGCCAGTATGGACAACGTTATTGTCAGTATCAGTGCGAATAAGATTATTCTAATTATTTTTAGTTTCATTGACTCCTATATCCTTTTTTTGAAATTGTTATTTTATATATTCTATATCCAGATAGCTTTCTCTGAAGAGCATTTTAATCAGCAGATATGAGCCCAAAGATACTGCTCAGGGCAGGGATCAGCCCTTATATCCCAACTCCCTCGCTCTGGCTAAAACAAGCTTTGAATCGGCTTTCTGGCCTGCTTTTTTGAGAATGATTCCTTTGTATTTCCAGGCACGCGGGCTCTCGGGATTTATTTCAATGGCCTGATTTATCGCTCCAATCGCCTCCCCAAACCGGCCCATTTTAGATAACGTTATACTTTTATTGATCCAGGCACATATAAATTTTGGATCGATTCCTATGATTTTATCAAAGGCCTGAATGGCCTCAAGATACAATTTGCAATTGGCGAGATCGGCTCCTTTGCAATTCAATTCTCTTTTGGCCTGATCTAAGGTTTCATCTGCTTCTTTGATTTGACCGAGCGACCTGAGGGCTATGCTTTTGTCATACAAAGAATCTATAATTATGCTTTTGTCAAAAAAAATGTCTTTGTCAAACAAAGCATCTATAATTTTTGAATCATTTTTGATAGCTTTATCATAAGCCAAAATAGCCTCATGGTATTTGCCTTGAGCATAGAGGACCAGGCCTTTATTGTACCAGGTCCTAGCATACTTTGGTTTTACCTTCAAGGCGTTATCATAAGCTACAACAGCTTTATCATATTCACCCTGATCATAAAGAGCCATCCCTTTGTTGTTCCAGGCATCTATAAATTTTGGATCCAGCTCTAAAGCCCTATTAAAAGCTATAATGGCATCGTTGTGCCGATTCTGCAATTTCAAAACTTTGCCTTTTTCATTCCAGGTCGAAGTAGAGTTGGGATTCAGCCCGGTGACCTTGTTAAAAGCTTTGATGGCATCATCATATCTACCTTTGCCACAGAGAAAATGGCCATAACTGAGTAAATCTTTTTCATCTATTAATTCAATGAGCACATCCACAGGAAAAGCTCTTATTCCATTGATCGTTCCCTGGTAATTATACTCTTCCAATTCTTTGAGTTTGTTCTCCGCCCTTGAACTGGATACAAAACTTCCAATACCTGCAAAGATAAAGAAACCGGCTGTGATCACAGCAAATTCATCTTTGAGTATTAAGAACGAAGCGATGCCTATCAACAAAAAAATTAGGAGGAACACAATGCCACCACGGGCTTTGCGTCTTAGTATATCAATGGCGCATTCTATGTGATCGCAGGTCTCATAGGGGTTAGGAGATCTTTTCCATTCCATTCCGCATTTCGTGACATACTTATCAGGGCCATATTCCCCTCCGCCCTCACCACGAACGGTTTCATATGACCTGACCTCGCCATCTATTGTACGCAAGATAACTACCATAGGAATTCCGGCAGGTATAATCTCTAGCTTAATGTATTTAATGTATTGCTCTGCCTTGCCGGTCACAGAACAAATTCTTTTCATCTTTCATCAAAATTGGCGTGCCCATAGGCCTAGTATCGCATCGGCCACTCAGTGTTGCAGAAAGATTGGAGCGCCTTCAGCCACAGCCTTCTGCCTCTGCCAAGTAGGGCCTGTTCTCCTTCAGGCAGCAGGCCATCTGGGAGAAAATGGGCAGGATCTCCCTCTCCTCCTTCAGCCTCTGGGCCATCAGCTCTGCCAGGCTGCCCTGTTCTATCCGCTCTCTTATCAAAGGCAGATATATCAGCTCCTCCCTTGAGGCATTCCTCTCTGCCCGGACATAAAGCCTCTCCAGCTCCGGCCTCATGGCCGCCACGCCCCCGGCGATGCCCTCCTCCAGCATAGAATAGAGGTGGCCATCATCCTCCTCCAGCTCCAGATCAGAGCGAAGGAGGGCCATGATGAAGGCACATACCGCCATATCTGATCGCAGGCACTCCTGCTCATCTATGGCCTTGATCTCCAGGCACCTTCTGGTAAAGCGGACAATCTCCCCTCTGGAGTTGACCCACTCATGGCAGAGGATCTGAGCATTCTGCTCTTTCAGCTCCCGGTAGATATTGCGGTTGATCTGCACATAATCCCGGATTCCCTCCAGCCTCTCGGGAATAATCCCCCTGCAGATCAGTGGGATCCGAGACTGATTCTCCCGATAGTAGGCCAACCGGGCGTCCATATAGGGGCTGAGCCTCCCCTCAACAATGGGAGAGGATGCAGATACAGCCACCAGATAGGGCATGAGGGAGCGGATCTTGTTGAACATCCCCACCAGCTCTCTCTCATTCCCATAGGGGATATTGATCTGCAGAGCCTGGATGTTCAGCCAGCCATGCTGCTTGATGTCAAAGAGCCTGTCGTATGCCTGGTAGTAGTCCTGCTCATCGTGATCCCAGCAGGTGGTCTGATCCAGTGTCAAAAGGGGATGCATTCCCAGGCCCAGAAATTGATACTCATTCCCCGTCGCCCGGTATAGCTCCTGCAGCCCTCGAAAGAGATTCTCCTCCAACTGGATCAGGCCTCCAGGGCTTGCCGGGATGAGCTCTAAAACATGCTTTTGCAGCTCTTTTGAGAGGCGAATCCCTCCGAAGGATATCTCATTTTCCACCCTGCCGCAAATCCTCTCAATGATCCGGTCGGAGATGGCCAAGGGCCGAAATTGGCTGTCGTTTATGGAGTACTCATGCTCTGTTCCCAGAGGAGATCCTGCCGGCAGGGTCCTGTGAATGATGCCCTGAGAGGCTTGAGGAGAGGTTTGTTGGGTGGTCTGATGAGAGGTCTGACGAGAGATCTGATGAGAGGTCTGACGAGAGATCTGATGAGAGGTCTGACGAGAGGTTCGCTGGGAGGTCTGATGTATCGGCATATGCATTCCCTTTCAGCCTCCCAGCGGGATCTCCGCCACCAGGTCGGTCTCAGGCTCATCGATCTTCAGGATCTGTGCCATCTCCTCCTGGGGCACAGCTCTCAGCAGATCCATGATCCTCTCCACAGCAGTGGTGAAGAGAGCATCATATGCCCTCCGGTTGGAGCGCAAAATCCGGACCATGGGGCAGATGCTCTCCTTTTTGAGGAATATCTGCAACATACCTCCATTGACATCAAAGGTGAACGGCCCGGCGACGCAGGTCTCCGGCTTGATCTCATGGATGCTGCACCTTCCGTCCCGGAAGAGCACACAGAATCCATCCTCTCCCAGGCACAGCCTCTTATATCCGGCGAACTCTACTGCATCCGGACTGACGCCGTTTTCCATGAGGATCTCGATCCGTCTCTGGCTCAGGGGGGGCCTGGCCTCAAAGCAGCAACCCCCAGCCAGATGACATTCATCGCAGGCCCGGCTCAAGGACCGCTTAAGCTCCTCGTCCATTTAAATATCATCTCTTCGATAATATGAAATAACCATTTCAGATTCCTCCTCCTCAGGACATCCAGCCATCAGGCCTTCGCCGGGGGCCGTCTCCGGGGAGGGGCTGCAGGTATCGCCTGGAGTCTGGCCAGACATGAGATGGGAGATGATCTGTCCGAACATCTCCGGGTAGTGTTCATCCTCACCACCCTCCAGGGAGGGATTATCGTTCACCTCAATGACATAGAGCTTCCCGTTGCTCTCTTTTATATCCACCCCGTACAGGCCTTTGCCGATAGCTGCTGCGGCCTGCTTTCCCAGATCTATGACCTCTGGGGGCACCTGATCTGCAGGCACACTCTCCACATCGCAATAGACGATATGGCCGTTGACAGAGGCCTGGATCTTGAAGGTCTCTGAGGGTATGATATACCGGCAGGCGTAAAGCAGCTGGCCATTTATCACCCCCACCCGCCAGTCGAACCGGCTCTCGATATACTCCTGAACCACAATCCAATCGGAGAGCTTGAAAAACCTCCTGGCCACCTTCAGGAGCTCTTCTACCTCCGAGACCTTCTCCACCCGCACCGAGAAGGATGTAGAGGGTTCTTTAAGAACCAGAGGGCTTCCCAGCTCCTCGAAGAGCTGCCTGGCCTGCAGCTCATCCAGCTCCTTCTTTCTCAGAAACCTCGTCTTCGGCATGGAGACGCTCTTATTCTGCAGATGCATGTACATGTTTATCTTATCGGCGCAGATCCTGATGGTGGTGGGGTCGTCTATCACCGGCACGCCATACATCTCCGCCATCCTGGCGGCAACGTAGGTGGTGTTCATGGGATCGGTATCGGCACGGATGAAAAGCGCATCCAGCCGGGGAATCTTTTTAATATCCACAGGAAAGATGAACTCAACTGTGTGGCCCATGCTCTCTGCCGTGTCCCGGCACTTCACCAGAGCCATGAGCTGAGAAGAGCTGCTCAATGTCTTCCTATTGACGAAGATTCCAAGTTTACTCAAAGCCTTTCACCTTTTTGTCCAGAAGGTCCTGAAGCATTTCCTTCTCCTCTTTGGATAATCGAGAGTATTTCACCGGCGCCAGAGATGATAGAGTATAGGAGCCGGAACCGTCCTTCACCATGACAATCTCCACCAGCGGCAGCTTGAAGACCTGGTAGATTCTCTCGGCGATCTTTGTTATCTCCTCACAGCAGCCTACGCTCCGTCCGAATATGGAGACACATTTGACAATAGTTGAGCTATCGAGGATCTTCTGGCAGCAGAAAGGATACTTTCCGTGATTGGTGATGTGCTTTACCACCCTCTTTGCCTCTTCATTCTCATTCACCAGGAAGTGGTCTGAGGGAGTGGAAAAGTAGTTCAGACCATAGATTATGGCCGGAAGGGGCACGAACTGGTAGGATATGGTCCAATCGCAGACAGGGATGCCTGCCAGCTTGGCCTTCTCCAGACAGATGGGGACGATATAGGCGTCTAAAACATCCTTGCTGCTGGGAGTGGTCATGATGCCATCATTCTCATTCTTGACGATGGTATAGTACGGCTCAGTCTTATAGAAATAGCTCTCATTGACGATGTACTGAGAGCCATCTTCCAATAAAGTATACATTATATCCTTCTTGGGAATCTGATCCCGTCGTCGGTTCATTAAATGATCACCGCACGATCTGGGTGGAAGAGAATAGCTTTATGCGACTACGGTGCCGCTCTGGATCGGATGCAACTTCAATCTCTGAAATCTGAAATCCCCAAAATGGGTCTAATTGGCATGTAGTATTTAGCTCTGTCGTCCTGCACTCCCCGGGCCGATATCTGGAATCCGCAGTCCAGCTCATAGACCATTTTATTTGCCAGTAAAATGGGAGTTGATCCCCGGAAAAAGGGGGAGCTATTCGCGAGGATATCCTGAAGGCCAACCCTGGTCGCTTCAAGTCTTGTTCTCAAATTTCTCTAATAGATCTATCAGCTCTGCTGCCCCGGTTACTGGCAGCTGGCAGATGTGATCCAAGCAGACATAAGCCGCTGCCTTTCCCTTCACCGGGACCAGCTCTCTGGCAAAGGGAGCCAGCCTGGAGATATCGCTTCCTGAAGCCAAAAGGAGGGCCTTATTGGGCAGGAATCTGCCTCTTATGGCCGCTAGCATCTCCTTCATGCCCCTGTCCTCCAGGCTGCCAGCCAGGGCAATATCATATACCGGGCCCAGAGCATAGTCCAGGGCGCACAGGTGCATGCTGTACCCCAGGGGCTGAGCGGAAATGAGGGGAAGGGCAGAGCGAACTAGGCGGGCGGCCATCTCCTCGAAGCTCTGAAGGCCGGTGAGATGCGAGAGCCGGAGGAGGTTCAGAAGGGCGATGGAGTTTCCAGATGGCAGAGCGCCATCGTAGTACTCCTTCTTCCTGAGCAGCAGCTTCTCGCCATCATCAGCAGTGAAGAAGAAGCCGCCCTCCTCGCCATCCCAGAAATGCTTTTCCAGAACCTCATTCAGGCGAAGGGCTGCATCCAGATACTTGGCATCAAATACTGCCTCATAAAGCTTGATCAATCCCCAGATGAGGAAGGCATAATCATCCAGATTGGCAGGGATATCTGCTCCCTCTCGGTAGCGATGCATCAGGCGTCCATCCGCCGTCTGCATCACCTCCAAGAGGAAGTCAGCACCCCTGCTGGCTGCCAGAGCCAGATCGGGATCCTGTAGGGCTCCTGCTGCCCGCGCCAGGGCGGCGATCATCAGACCGTTCCAATCGGTGAGGATCTTGTCGTCCTTGAGGGGATGAACCCTCCTCTCCCGGGCGGCAAAGAGGCGGGACCTCATCTCCATCGCCCGGCGGTATAGCTCCTCATCAGGGATCTTGAGGGCGGCGGCGGCATCGGCAAAGCCTGACCTCTGTCTGAGGATGTTTCTTCCCTGCTCGAAGTTTCCCCCCTCGTGGACATCAAATAACCGGATCAATAGACTGAAATCCTCCTCGCCCAGGGATTCTTTGAGCTCCTCTGCACTCCAGGTATAGAATTTGCCCTCCACCCCCTCGCTATCAGCATCCTCTGCCGAGTAGAAGCCTCCCAGGGGCGATGTCATATCCCTCAGGATATACTCCAGGATCTCGCGCACTGTACGGGCGTACTCCTCCTCCCCCGTGGCCTGATAGGCCTCAGTATAGGCCATGGCCAAGAGCGCCTGATCGTAGAGCATCTTCTCGAAGTGGGGGACAAACCACTCCGCATCGGTGGAGTACCTGTGAAAGCCGAAGCCCACATGATCGTAGATGCCTCCCATCCTCATGCCCTGAAGGGTGCTCTTGGCCATCTTCAGGGGCAGTGCGTTCCCGGTCCGCCTCCAGCAGCGCAGAAGGAATAGTATGTGATGGGGAGTGGGAAACTTGGGGGCAGTGCCAAATCCACCATTTTCAGGATCATAGATGGAGGAGAGGGCGCTGTAGCCGCGAGAGAGGAGGGAGGAATCGAATAAAGAGCCCTGGAAGGCATCCTCTGCAGGCCCCCCCTGCCCCTCCCCCTGCCTCTTACTCGCTCTGCCTCTCTGCCTTCCCCTCAGATGATCTACAATGATCTCCGCCGAGGCCAAGAGGCTCTCGCGGTCATTGTCCCACATCTCCTTGATGTGGGGGATAAGCTCCATCAATCCCATCAGTCCTAAGTGCCCTTTCTTTGGGATGTAAGTGGCGGCGAAGAAGGGTTTCTTGTCCGGAGTCATGATGACAGTCAACGGCCATCCCCCCCGGCCGCTGACGGCGATGGCTGCTGCCATGTAAATCTGGTCTATATCCGGCCTCTCCTCCCGGTCGACCTTGATGCAGATGAAAGATCGATTCAGGAGGCGGGCAACGTCCGGATCCTCAAAGGATTCGTGGGCCATGACATGACACCAGTGGCAGGTGGAGTAGCCCACTGAGAGAAAGATCGGTTTATCCTCCCTCACTGCTGCCTCGAATGCCTCCTCCCCCCAGGGGTACCAGTCCACGGGATTGTAGGCATGCTGCAATAGATAGGGGCTCTTCTCCTCATAAAGGCGGTTTGGCTGGCTGTCGGATCTCAACGGATCTATGCCGGTGCGGGAATCTTCACTCATGGCATCCTCAGATTACTATTTGATGCCATCCTGTATATATGCTGAGTATACTGGGTATGCCGGATATGCCGGGTATGCCGGGTATGCCGGGTATGCCGGGTATGCCGGGTATGCTGGGTATGCTGGATATGCTGGGCCCATGCAGGCTCTAACTAATATTGTTTGTATTGTTTGTTATAATTGTTTAGATCTAAATTTTTTTTAACATTAGTACCATTTGCATCCGACTAATTGAGCCCGAATAATACTTAATTTATGCGTTCATTGCTGATAGTACTATCATAATTAATTTTATGAGTATCACTATCATTTCAGCTAATATTAAGATGATATTCCATCCCGATAATCTTCGATATGTTTATATCCTTTTGAGACAAATCAAGCCTTATACTCATTGGAGTATAGGGGTGAATAAGAGATATGAAGGGAGTAACAGTTGCGATAGCTTTAGTCTTAGCTCAATTGCTTTGCTGCATTGCACTGGCCAATCCACCGCTTGTGCCTCCTGTACAGTATGAGCAGTTTTGTGAGAGCCAGAAGGTATCAGGAACTGGTATCATAGATGTCAGCACATCTATTATCGATAAGAAGATCGCTCTCGAATACTACAATACCATGGCAGGAGACGGCGACCTTGAGCTGGACTCTGAGCATGCTTATTCGCAAAATTCCGATAAGCTGAAGAGAAATATAACCTCGGTAAATGGCGGAGACAAGTCCGGACTGAACATGTATGAGAGGACGAAGATGACCTATGCCGGATCCACTCCGCTCATGGGCGCCAAGTTCCTCAACTCAAAGGCGTTCTATGGCGGCATAGGGGCCAATGTCCAGGAGACCTTCGCGGTGACTGAGATGGAGAAGGACCAGACGACATTCTTCTCCTCGACCACGCCATACGATCCCCAGGAGCCGGCAGATCCTCAGTGCGACGACTACTTGAAGCTCCTTCAGGCCTACTATCCTGAGGAGTATGCCAAGTATATGGCCGAATCCAAACACAGCATAACTCCTGAGGAGCTCATAAACCGGTTGAAGAGCGCTGGCAGAAACACCGAGGCCGTCGAGAGGCTGATGACCTCCAAGGATGGGACATATAACCCGGCTCATCTGGTCGGCCTGGAGACCAAGAACTCCTTCAATGGTACCTGGGGCACAGATGCCTCATGGCACAGGATATTCTATAAGGACATCAAGGCCCACGAGCTGTTCTCAGGAACATTCGAGGCTGAGAAGCTCATCAAGTTCCATGAGAATCCCGTGCCAGAGAGGGATGGACAGCCTCCCTGTGAAGGCATAGATTGCTAGGCGCCCCCCTGGCAATCACCCTTTTTTCCATATCTTATTCTGTTCAGTTATGAGATTGCAGCCGGGGATAAGAGAATTCCAGAGCAAAAAATTGTCGGATCGGATAGTATCCCGATCCAATTCCAGCAAGAGCAGACTTTTTTTATACCGGACCCAGGGGCAGGACCGTCTTCCTGTACACCTCATTCAAGACCTGGGCCAATGCAGCATAGATTGCAGAGAGCCCGCAGATGATGCCCTCATATCCAGCCAGCATGCCGATGAAAGCGCTCCCGGAGTAGTCTCTGATCGCCAGCAGGAAGAATAGTATGGTGAGGGTGAAGAATACAACCTGCAGAGCTCTATTGATCCTCAGGGTTCCTATGAACATCACAAAGGTGAACAGCCCCCACATGAAGAAGTAGGCTGCAAAGGCGACCTTGCTGGTTGCTGTGCCAAGGCCCAGATCGGGCATGAGGATCAATCCAACAAGGGTAAGCCAGAAGAGGCCGTATGATGTGAACGCAGTAGTTCCGAAGGTGTTGTTCTTCTTCCACTCCATTATTCCGGCGATGATCTGGGCCATGCCGCCATAGAATATTCCCATGGCCAGGATCATAGTATTGAGCTCATAGTATCCAGCATTGTGAATGTTCAGCAGTACAGTGGTCATGCCGAAGCCCAGCAGGCCTAGAGGAGCTGGGTTGGCTGTGCTATCGATCAGTCGCAGCGAGCTTGCTGCTCCTTTCTTGATATCCTCCGTATTCTTTCCCTCCTGAATTCTTGATTTAGCCATTGACCTATTCCCAAATATGGCTCTTCGCTTACTTTCTATGGACGAGCCTGGGATGCTATTCTCTTTCCTCTTGTGCCTTCGTATCTCTGTGGTGAAATCATATCTTGGGCCTCATCACAAAGGCGTAAGGGCACAGGGGAAAAAGCCTCTCTGCCGCAGATCGCCCATACAATTCAGCGAAGGGCCCAAAATATTAATCTTTTTCCTAAAAAATATCAATTGATAATAGTGCTAAATGATAAATTCCAACCACACAAAGATATCTTTTTGATAACATAATGATCGATATCAGATCCCGCAGAAGTGGACATTCTATTAAAAGTATTTAATTTACTGAAGAAGACTGCTGCGAGTGAAGATATATTTTTATTTTTATGTTCTAGTATATTTTTATCTCTCTTCTTTATCAATTCAGCAGAGAAATCAAAGCTAAAATACTTTAGAATGAAATTCCTGTGGCCATATACAGTAAAATTTATATATGATGCATGATAAGTTATATTAAGGATCCGGGGTTCGGATAAAAAGGACTTTTTAAGTCATCCATCCCCTCAAGATGAATGCCCCCGGATCCTCCCCTCGAATTATCCAGATGTGACCATCATGATCGAGATCGATACAAGCAATCCGACAGAAGCAATAGATATCACATCAAGGGTGCAGGCAGCCCTGCATGAAGAGGGAATCGAGGATTGCATCGCCCTCATCTTCACCCTGCATACCACCACCGGCTTGGCGGTAAATGAGGCCGATCCCTCCCTTATAAGTGACATACTGAACCTTCTGGAGAGGCTGGTCCCAAAGAGGGGGCAGTATCTTCATGATCGTGATGAGGGGAATGCTCATGCCCACCTGCGGGCAATGCTCACCGGCAATAGCGTAACTGTCCCACTCTCAGAGGGCAGGCTGAAATTGGGAACCTGGCAGAGGATTCTCTTCTTCGAGTTTGATGGCCCGAGGAGGGGAAGAAGAATTTATATAAAGACCATCCCCAGCACGGTAAATAAAAAATAAATATTATAAAAATATTCTGGAACAATCGCCCATCAGATAGGCGTCCCCGAGTTCATTGTCAGCTCCTTGAATGCCGCCATGAGCTTCTTTGTTATCGGCCCGGGCTTGCCGCTGCCTATGACCCGGCCATCGATCTTGGTGACGGGAGCAATCTCTGCGGCAGTGCCAGTGACGAAGACCTCATCCCCGGTGTAAAGATCGAAGAGCCCCAGATCGGTCTGGATGACCTCCAGCCCGTTCTTCAATGCCAGCTCTATGGCCGCCTCTCTGGTTATCCCCTTCAGGTTGTTGAGGGTATGGGGGGTGTAGACCTTGCCGTTCTTTATGACAAATATATTGTCTCCGCTCCCCTCTGAGATTCTGCCCTGAGAGTCGAGGATGATGGCCTCATTTCCCCCTTTGACATTGGCCTCGATCTTGGCCAGGATGTTGTTCAGGTAATTGAGGCTCTTGATATTCGGGGGCAGAGCATCAGGGGCATTCCTGCGAACAGAGACGCTGATGGCGGTCAGGCCGACCTCATACAGATTTCCGTACATCGCCCCCCACTCAACAGCAATGATGATAACCGTGGGCTTCTTGCATTTCAGGGGATCCAGCCCGAGGTCACCATATCCTCTGGAGACTATGGGGCGGACGTAAGCATCGCGCAGGTTGTTCTTGCGCAGGGTCTCTCTGATCGCCAGGGCCATCTCCTCCTGGCTCAGAGGAATGGAGAGCATGATCGCCTGAGCAGAGTCAAATAACCGCTGGACATGATCCTCCAGCCGGAAGACCCTCCCCCCATAGGCTCTTATGCCCTCGAAGACCCCATCCCCATACAGAAACCCATGATCGAAGACAGAGACCGCAGCCCTTTCCGCCGGAACAAACTCGCCATCAAGATAAATAAGATTCATAGAAGATCTTGTATCAGCACCATTACCAAGGATATATGCATTTTGATCGATGGATTTATTAGAGAAGGAGGGAAGCTAGGTGCCTACTCTTTACTCTTCACGGGGTCGGAAGCTGATGGCAAAACTTGGTTTCGTTGTCTCGGAGTTCAATAGGGACATCACCTATCAGATGGAGCTTTTGGGCAGGGAGCATGCCCAGTTCCTGGGTGCAGATGTCTCGGCGGTGGTTTATGTCCCTGGGGTTTTTGACATGCCGATAGCGGCAAAAAAGATGCTCAGTCGCGAGGATATTGATGCCGTGGTGACAATCGGCTGCGTGATACAGGGGGATACTGCCCATGACGAGGTTGTGGCCAATCATGCCGCTCGCAAGCTGATGGATCTCTCTTTGGAATTCAACAAGCCCGTAACACTGGGCATCACCGGCCCCAAGATGTCCCGGCCGGATGCACAAAAGAGGGTCGACTACTCCAAAAGAGCCGTCGAGGCAGCAGTCAAGCTCCTGCAAAGGCTCGGCGGGGATTAGATCATGGTCTCCGCGCGATTGGCCTCCATTCAGGAGTCAACCACACTGAAGATCTCAGCCATGGCCAAGAAGCTCACTGCCAGCGGCCTGGATATCATTGATATGGGAGTTGGCGAGCCGGACTTCGATACCCCCAAGCATATCGTCGAGGCGGGATGCAACTCCATCCAGATGGGTGAGACCCATTATGCACCAACCGGTGGGATTCCCGAGCTGCGCCAGACGATAGCTGAAAAGCTCTCCCGGGAGAACCGGGTCCCTGCCGGGGCAGAGGATGTGATAGTGACGCCGGGAGCGAAGATGGCCGTCTTTGCCTCCGTCCAGGCCCTCTTGCAGGAGGGCGATGAGTGCATATTGATAGGCCCCTCCTGGGTGAGCTATGAGCCCAGTGTGGCCTTCGCCGGCGGCTCAGTGCTCTGGGGCAAGGTGGATGAGAATTTCATGCCTCAGGATATCGCAGAGGTCATTGGCCCCAGGACCCGGCTGATCATAGTCAACTCTCCCACCAACCCCACCGGAGCGGTCTTTGATCGAGGGGTGCTGGAGGAGATCCGCGACCTGGCAGTGGACCACGATCTGTTTGTGATCTCCGATGAGATATATGAGAAGATAATCTATGACCATGAGCACATAAGCATAGCTTCACTGCCGGGGATGGTGGATCGAACGGTCACCATCAATGGATTCTCCAAGGCCTATGCCATGACCGGCTGGCGTCTGGGCTATCTGACCGGTCCCAAGGAGACGATGAAGTGGGTGATCAGGCTTCTGTCCCATTCAGTATCCCAGGCCACCACATTCGTTCAACGGGCAGGGGTTGCCGCCCTTCAGGGGCCGCAGGATGATGTTGAGATGATGGTGGCGGAGTTTCACGCCCGGCGGGATGTTCTGGTCAGAGGCCTTGAGGAGCTGGGAATTCCCTGCAGCACACCGGGTGGCGCTTTTTATGTGTTCCCGGATCTCTCCGCCTACGGGGGAGGGGATCTGTTCACAGAGAGATTGCTCAAAGAGGCGCTCATCGCCGCCACACCTGGATCTGCCTTCGGTCCGGGGGGAGCAGATTACGTTCGCCTCTCCTATGCCACCAGCCAGAACCGGATCCATCAGGCTCTGGAGAGGATAGAGAAGATCCTGTGAGATAGATGGATTGCTGATCCTCATGTGCCAGGTAGATTGTCAGGTCAATTCAGGGAAGGAGAACGCCTCCACCCAATCATCCTGATCTCCTCAGGACTCCATCCTCTCATATCTCCCTTCCCCTCTATTTCTATATCCTGTTCCTTATCCTTTCTATATCCTGTTCCTTATCCTTTCTATATCCTGTTCCTTATCCTTTCTATATCCTGTTCCTTATCCTGTTCCTTATCCTGTTCCTTATCCTGTTCCTTATCCTGTTCCTTATCCTGTTCCTTATCCTGTTCCTTATCCTGTTCCCTATCCTGTTCCCTATCCTGTTCCTTATCCTGTTCCTTATCCTTTCTATATCCTGTTCCCTATCCTTTCTTGATCCGTTTCTTAATCCCGTCCTTTATCCCTGATCCGAGCATTGATCACCCGGTCCGACCTCAGAAGGGCCTCATGGGTCCCGCCGTAATGAAGGGCTGCTTCCCTCATCGTCTGCTTGAAGCCCTCTACATCTCCGGCGTCTGCTTTTTCGCAAAGCCTCATGCTCTCCGCCACAAAGGCCTGCCGGGCGAGAGCCGCTTTTGGATTCATCTGAATGGATGCATAAAGATCCGGGCTCTGGTCCAGTATTCTGCCCACAAAGTCGATCATGATCTCATAGACTGGTGACATGAACCTCTGCGACCTCTGAACATCAAAGTCCAGGGCCTTCAGAGCCGCCCCAATGCTGATATAGGCGAAGTGGGTCAGCGCCTGTACCACTGCCATGATCTCATCATGCTCCTCTGCTTGCAGGATCTCGATCTTCGCTCCGTCCGCCTCGAAAAGGGATCTGATCCTCTCCAGCCACACTCCCGTCCTCTTCTCCACTGGGGTGAGGATGACCGTCTGGCCGGAGAGGGAGGGCATGGTGGGCCCGAACATGGGATGGGTACCCAGCACCTCCACCCCCTGGGGAGCATAGGTCTTCATCGCCCTCACCGGCCCGGATTTGACTGAGGTCACATCCATGATCAGACTGCCTGGGCGCATGCGAGGAGCAACCTGACGGATGACATCCACTGTCTTCTCAATAGGAACGCTGATCAAGAGCACATCGCTCCTCTCAACCTCTGCCATCATATCATGGGCATAGTGCACCCCCAGGCGTTCGGCAACCTCCACCCTCCCGCTCGGCCCCCAGACCGCCACCTCCCATCCCTTTTCTCTGAAATAGCGGGCGAACCAGGAGCCGGTCTCGCCCGTCCCCCCCAGTATCAGTATGCGCACCATCCTGCCATCCCCCCACCCTCAGATCTCATCATCCTCCATTCTCATCCTCCATTCTCATCCCCCGACCTCATCTTCATCCCTGTACTCCATTCCCATCCTCCGAGCCCATCTTGATCCCTGCCCCCCACTGTCATCCCCCACTCTCCTCCCTCCTCCTCTTCTCCAGCCCCTCTCTGACTGCCCTCTCCATCACATCCACCGGAGCCCTCCTGCCCGTCCAGATCTCAAAGGCCTCCGCCCCCTGATAGACCAGCATCATCACTCCATCGATAGCCACCGCCCCCGCGGAGCGGGCATCACTGATCAGCTCCGTCTCCCGGTTATAGACGATATCAAAGACGGCATGATGGCTCTTTAAGAGATGGCCATCGATTATCCTCCCGTCCCCCTCTCTCATCCCCACTGAGGTGGCATTGATGATCACATCAGCCTGGCTGGCCAGGCGGTCCAGATCGCTCAGGCTGAAGCCTGTGCCCCCCACAGAGGCCGCCAGATCATGCGCCCTCTGCACCCTCCGGTTGGCAATGGAGATCTCAACCCCCTCCCTGCCCAGGGAATAGGCCAATGCCCTGGCCGCCCCTCCTGCGCCGATTATGAGAACCCGGCTGCCTCTGACTCTGACCCCCGCCCCCTGCAGAGCCAAAAGAGCCCCCCTGCCATCAGTATTATGGCCCTGGATTCTGATTCTATATCCCGCCCCCCCCTCCCCCTCATCTGCGGAGAAGGATATGGTATTGACAGCACCAATCTCCCTGGCCAGGTCATCAACCTCCAAAGACTCCAGGCGCAGTGCCTCCTCCTTGAGAGGGATGGTCAGGTTCAGCCCTCCAAATCCCATCGCAGCCGCGCCGTAGATGGCATCTGCAAGCCTCGGCCGGCTGACACGAAAGGCATGATAACAGCCTTTTATGCCCAGAGCGTGAAAGGCGGCATTATGCATGGGAGGGGAGAGGCTGTGCTCAATTGGATCACCAAAAACCCCAAAGACCCTCATGATCTCACATTTCCTCATGTTTTCATATGTCCTCACAATTCAGACTCATAGACCGAGTTATTGACAGGATGCTCCAATTGGCAGCTGAAGGCTCCAATTGAGAGGATGCTCCAATTGACGACGGGATGGCCAGAAGATCAGCTTTAAAGGACATTCCAAATATGCAGGATATGCAAGAGCACCCCCCCGGCCATGGCTCCGAAGGCAGTCGCCACCAGGTTCACCCCATTGTTGCTCAGTGTGCCCCGGCTCTGCAGGGTCGCCCCCAGGAGGCTGTCGAAATTGGTTCCCAGAAATCCGGCTGCTGTCACAATGATTATTCCGATTGGCTCGATCATCCCGGCGGCCGCCGCCAGGATGGCGATGATGAGAGCGCCCAGGAGAGATGCCCCCTCGCCAAGCAGCGTCACCCCCCCATCCACACCATGCTCTGTCTCCTTCAGAGTGGTTATCATCCTCGGCTTGGAGCGACTGGTCTCCCCGATCTCGCTGGCCAGGGTATCACCGTTGGCAGTTGCCACAGAGCCCACGAAAGCATATAAGAGCAGCTCGTATCCATATATCCCGTAGAGGACTGCCATGGCCAGTGGAACTAGGCTGTTGCTGAAGACATTCTTGTAGCCGCGCACTCCCCCATGGGATTGGGCTATCCCCAGCTTCTGCTTTTTAGCATATCCATAACGGGTGAATCCCCCACCCATCAGATAGAAGACCAAAAGGAGCATGAACCAGCTCAGGCCGGCGAAGATTATCACCAGGAAGCCGACTATGGTCTCGCTGATCACAGCCGCTGTGTCCGCTGCTTTGGCCCAGTAGGCTCCCACCCCCAAGAGGAGGGCGAAGAGGCAGATGATGAGGATGACCTCCAGCTCGGGGAATGGATAATGGAAGGAGAAGAGCCACATGACCATGGCAGTGCCGAATGGAACGGCAAAGTCCCTCATCCTGGAGGCCTGATTGAGAAACGTGCCGGAAAGCCCGCCCAAGACCGCCAGGAACATGGCGCTCTCTATGGGAATGGTGCCTGCAGAGATCCAGGTCGCGAGGGGATATCCTAGGGCCACAGTGATGAGAAGATGGACTATGCCGCCTGCCAGGGAGTCAAACCTGCGGTAGCCCAGTTGGGCAAAGGTGGATGCTACAAAGGATATGGCTATAACATACAGAGGAAGATCAACATCCAGTTGAGAGAGGAGGGGCCTGGCGATCAGGAGCAGTCCCAAAGTGGCGGCAAGCAGTCGCACCCCTCTCTCCAGCAGAGCTGCTGCTGCCAGAGGAATCAACGTCAGCGCCCCAGCATAGGGAAGGAGCAGTGTCATAAGCCCTATGGCCAGCCTGGCGGCGTCCTTGCGGTGCATGCAATACAGACCAGTCTCATCGCAAAAATACTTTGCCTATGGAGAACCAGGAGTGGAATTGATATGATCTCTCGCCTTTATGAGCAGCTCTTGGAGATGCGCATATCCAAGGGCACTCTTCCCAGCTGCATCGCCATCGTCCTCAGCTCCGGGGACCTCATCGAGGAGGGGCTCTGCAGGCTCAAGGAGATGATCGAGTGGAGCGGATCTATCGGCCTCTCCTCCCTCGTCCTTTATATAAATGACACAGAGCCATCGCTCTGCCAGAAGATTGCTGATTCTCTACACAGTTCTCCTGCTCAGATCTCTTTGCATACAGCAGATGAGGATCTGCTCACAGGCCTGGGGGGAAGCTTGAAGGTGGCCGTCTCCCTGGGCTATGGGGGGAAAAGAGAGGTGACAGAGGCATTTCGAGATCTGCTCAGAGAGGTGGAGGAGGGAAGGCTGGATCCTGAGCATATCAATGAGGAGGCGATAGAGTCCCGCCTCCGCTTCTCTCAAAAACCTGATCTGGTGATAAGGGCGGGAGGAAAACAGTTGAGCGATTTCATGATCTGGCAGGCGGCCTACTCGGAGCTGTATTTTACCGATGTAAACTGGCCCAAGCTGCGCAAGATCGATTTTCTCCGTGCCATTAGAGATTATCAGGGACGGGAGAGGCGTTTTGGCCGCTGATAAATCCGATCAAACCGATCAATTCGACCAAACCGATCAATTCGACCAAACCGATCAATTCGACCAAACCGATCAATTCGACCAAACCGATCAATCTTGTCGATTCTCCACCGGGCGGAGGATATCCCTTGTGGAGAGGATGCAGAGAAACTGGGCTGGTACCTTCTCCGATATGACGATATCATCGTTTACGGTCATCATCTTCACTCCCTCCCCTCTGGCCAGATCAGCGTCCACCTGAATCACCCGGGGATTTCCAGTGCGATAGCCTGCTACCTCCCAGGCCTTCCCTGGGGTGGTGGAGAGGTGGACATATCTCTGTGAGGCGGACTTAAGACCGATCTCCAGGATTCTGTCCGCCTCCTCTTCGCTCGCTCCATAATAAAGCAGGGAATGATGGCTTTCTGGGTGGTCCAGCTCTATATCTATCGAATGGCCGTATCTGGCTCTGATCCTCTGGTTTGAGATCTCATATCTCTGCTTGGGATCGGATTGAACAAGGGCGAGCACATGATCTCTGCTGGCCCAACGATGTCTTCTCTGCACCACATCCCCCAGTTTTGGGAGATCAACCCAGCCCAGGGAGTCCATCTCCAGCCCCAGATCATGGGGGAAATGCCTCAGGCCCCCAGCTACCAGCCTGCCCAACTGCTCTGTCTTGGCCTCATCCAGGATGAGCTGGCCAGCCAGGCCGCACTCACAATGCTCTCCCCTGAAAAATCCATGCTGAGGGCAACGTTTGATCATCAATAGACCTTCTCTGTCAGAATGAAAAGCCTTTCGCTTAAGCAAAGACTCAAATATACCCGTTTGAGATGAAATACTATGCCCGGTTCGAAGGACATTGAGAGGAGAATATGCCGGATGCTCGATATGGATGAAGAGGAGTTGATGGCCGAGCTGGTTAGGTCTTTTAATTTGGCTGATGACTGCGATGAGAGGATCACAGGCAGCCTGAAGGAGATGATGCAGGAATTGGACAGGCTCATATTGAAGATCGATCGGCTGGAAGAGGAAGAGCCCGATATCAATGGCTGGGAGCTGTATAAGGAGTGAATGGGCTTGGACGTCCTTCCTGATATTCAAGCCTGCGTGCCAGATTTTCCCTTCAATCTGACCAGAGTGGGCGTTACCGGCGTCAAGAAGCTGATCAAGATCGAGAGGGGAGGCGACGAGAGGCCAGTGGTTCTTATATCCGATTTCGAGGTCTTCGTCGACCTTCCATCCGATCGCAAGGGCGCCAACCTCTCCCGGAACTTCGAGGCCATAGATGAGGTCTTAGAGGATGCCATAAACCGGCCGGTCTATGTGATCGAGGAGCTATGCGGCGAGATCGCCAAGAGGCTCCTTGCCCGGCATGAGTATGCCACCCGGGCAGAGGTGAAGATGAAGAGCGAGTATATCGTCCGCAGACAGACCCCCTTCACCAGGGCCACCTGCCAGGAGGTGGTGGACATATTCGCCGAGGCAGTGGCAAGGGCAGGGCCCGCTGGCTACCTGAGAAAGACTGTGGGGGCAGAGGTCATGGGGATGACTGCCTGTCCCTGTGCGCAGGAGATCATGAAAGAGCAGGCTAAAAGCGAGCTGCTGAAGGCCGGCCTCTCTGAGGATGCCGCTTTGGACCTCTTGACCCGGCTGCCCATGGCCACCCATAACCAGCGGGGCAGAGGCAGCATCTCAATAGAGGTGCGTGACCGGCGCTGCGTCTCCATCGACAGGATCATAAATATCATCGAGGAGTCCATGAGCTCCAAGGTCTATGGCCTGCTCAAAAGACCGGATGAGGCACTGGTGGTCAGCCGGGCGCACAGCAATCCCAGGTTCGTAGAGGACTGTGTCAGGACCATGGCACAAAAGACAGTGGAGGCCTTCTGCGATCTGCCCGATGATGCCGCAGTGACCCTCAAGCAGATCAATGAGGAGAGCATCCACCAGCATAATGCCTTCGCGGAGAGGACTGCCACCATGGGCGAGCTGCGCGCAGAGCTGGCCAGTCTGAAGGTTTAAATGCCCATAAGTTGCTCTAGATCAGAGATTATATCGATGGATAAATCGATGATAGATAATTCGATGGTTTCAGTTGATTGATATGGATATTGACAAGATCGCCGGTCCTCTCCGCAAGGTTCTATGGGAGAGGGAGATCATCGCCCGCTGCGAGCTATTGCTTCGCACCTATGATATTGTCAGGGCAGCGGATTTGAGCGAGGAGGAGCAAGAGGAGCTGCATAAGATAGTGGGCGAGAGGATAGCTCCTGGAATCTTCGCCAGCATCATGAGCAAAGAGCCAGTGTTCTTCGATCTGCCCCGGCTTGACACCTTCACCCAGATGGATGGACGGATATTCCATTTCCTGCACACCAAAAAGTACAGCAAGCAGGACTTCGCCAATGCCAATCGCAGATTCCACAACTCGATTCCCGAGCTGAGGAGGATCATGTGCCAGAGCCTGAAGGATCTCCTGGCGGAGTTCATGAGGGAGGCGGGATATACCTTGATCTCAGAGGGAGCAGATCAGATGCTCTTCAGTGCGCCCAAGAGAGAGGTCAGGGCCTTTATAACACCGAGCGTGAGGTCGCTGGATATAGATAAGTGCCAGGGAGGAGAGGGAGAGGAGGTGGTGGCCCTGGTGCCCAGCGGCGAGAGCCTGGAGCCCTTCATGAAGTTCTACCGGGAGAGAGGCGCAGCTGCAGAGGAGAGAGATCTTCAGATCTGGGTGACCAATATGGAGAAGGGCAGCATAGACCCATTTGTCGGTTATACCACTGACCTGGACATCTACAACCAGTTTGAGAACCCACGCCTGGCTGAGATGGTGAGGAGCAACTGGCGCCTGAGGTAGCAGAGGCCGGTAGCAGGCGGTCTTCTCTGATATTGTCGACCTCCTGTGGTATTATCAGCCGCTATGGCAACAGGAGCCCGCTGGGCAGAGCATATCCTGTCCCGAGCAGTGCGCCGATGAGGCGGCTGGTACACAGGAAATGCTGATTGCTCTTTGAATCGGCTCAAGGTCATACAAGATCATACAAGACCATACAAGATCATACAAATTATTTTCAGATTGGCGGACTGAATATTATTATTATAAACTAAATGCTTTCTAGATACCCATCCCAAAGCAAGTATTAAATAGATTGAACGCCTAAATCGCTCCAGCAACAGATCCAAAGTTGATCGGGAGTGGGGTACATATGAATAGAACTATAAAGCATTATCTATATGCATTGACAGTCTTTCTGATCATCACGAGCACTGCCCTTTCCCTTGTTGGAGATGTGGGCGGCGCTGATCTTTACATCCAACCGGACCGCAGCCTCTCTGGCGGCGATCAGAAGGGCTATGCGGAAGCACTTGAATCTTCACCATCCTCATCATCAACATCGAAATCGATGTTATATCGGGCACCCTCGATATCAGGGCCTGTCGAGGACGGGCTGACTGCTGAACAGCTCGGGCTCTCGATCCCTCAGGCGGAGAGCTATGCTCCTGATGAGAGCTTGAGCTTCATATCATATCCGATGCTTATGCCAGCCGCAAGCGGAGCTTATGATGAGCAGGATTTGGCACTGTCCGACTTTCAGGCCGGATCGAGCCTGGGCAAGATCACCAGCCCAGACCCTCTCCCAGCAGCTTCCTCAGCAAGCTTCGCCGATTGGTATTATCCAGGCCAGGTCAGCTCCTCGAACCGGTTCTATGTTCAGACCCTATCAGGCCTTGGCACAGTCGCCGGATGCAACTATAAAGGATACCTGCCCCTCTGGGCGGATATAAAATCAAGAGGCAATTTCTTCGTTTATGAGTGGTATCCTGGTGAGTCCGCTCCACTTATCAGACCCTGGGGCTGGTCAGGGCCAGGCTACAAGAAGGGCTGGTTTACGGGAGATGTTCCCGGTTGGCATACAATCTGTTATTATTGCGGCCACTGGTCCAACTATGTCTACATCTATGTCCATCCACCTAGGCTTTCTTCTGCCCCCTCTTCTGCATCACCCACCTATCTGGCAGGAGAAAAGACGGCAATTGAGCCCTCAATCCCATCCACAGCCTCATCCACAATACCGCCCACCCTTCCGTCTGCGGTTCCATCTACAGCCCCATCAACGATCCCGCCCACAGGACCATCCACAGTTCCGTCTATGGCTGCGCCCTCGACGGCATCCTCATCTCCTTCCGGGCAGCCCGCTATGCAACCACCCTTGGCCGTCTCCCTGCCTGCCGGGGCTCCCACACCGCCTGACATCTATTCTGAGCAGCTTTCCCTTCCCAATTTCAACTTATATCCTCCAGCCAGCAGCCAGACGGGAGAAAGGGGCCCTATCGACAGCTCCGCTCAGGGAAGCCTCTCTCCTATCGCCTTCGCCGCATATCCCGTCCAGGGCTATCCGGTGAGATCGGAGGGAAAGGCCTCTTCCGCCATGACCAAGACCACCTTCACTACATCCACTCTGGTCACTGATGGGGTCTATCCCAACTGCCCCTATGTCGATGAGAGCGGCTCCTGTCAGAGTGGCGAATTCCCAAAGGGACATGTGACCCCCCATGGATATGCGCCCAAGGGCAGCAAAGCCGTATTCCCAAAACCGTCTCAATGCAGGTGCAATGAGTACTACGTCCTCTCCTGCCAGGGGGTTGCAGATACTGTAGCTGGCGTCTACTGCGGCGAGTGGATCCCGCTCTGGTCCAAGATAAGCCGACCGGGAGAGTACTGGTCCTATGAATGGAAGATCCGCCACAATCCTGCTGGCAAGGGCTGCAATCCCGAGGTGAGAAACTTCGGCTATAAGAATGCCGGCTGGTATCAGACCTGGTTTATGGGAAGCGAGCCGGGCTGGCATATCCTGAGCTACTACTCTAAAGACTGGTCCAATTACATCTACATCTATGTCTGGCCGGCAAAGTAGACTCCAAGAGAAGAGAAGGTGAAGAAGCATCATTTTTTCATTTTTTTGGGCTGAAAAGCAGATAGAATAAGACTAAAGATAAAAGATGAATGCCACCCGAGAGGGATGGGCCTCTCTGCTGGCGGTGGCACGGGAGCGAGAATGCTGATCGAAATGCCTGATGGAAGCAGATTGGAATTGGAAGTGAAAGATCATCGCATCGAGGATATTCTGAGGGAGCTGCAGATAAACTCAGAGGAGGTAATCGTGGCTAAGAACGGCCAGATAGTGGTGGAGGAGGAGACTGCAGGTGGTCTGGATGTGCTGAAGATAGTGCGAATAGTGCATGGCGGCTAGATTCCCCCGGAACCCTCGGGAAATCCTTAATTAATCCGAGCGATAAGAACCGGGGCGATCTGATGCTGAGCGATGTCGAGAGGGAGAGGTACTCCCGCCAGATCCGCCTCTTTGCTGAGGAAGGTCAGGAGAGGCTCAAGAAAAAAAGGGTCTTCATAGCAGGAGCAGGCGGATTGGGCTCGATCGTCTCACTGTATCTGGCGGCCCTGGGCTTTGGCAGGATTCGCATAGCGGACTGCGACTCTGTTGAACTGAGCAACCTCAACCGACAGATCCTTCATAGCAGCTCGGGCCTGGGTCAGAGCAAGGCTCAGTCAGCTCTCAAGACCCTGAGCGATATCAATCCGGAGGTGGAGGTAGAGGTCTTGCAGGAGAGGATATCAGAGGGGAGCGTCGACCGGCTCTTGCAGGGCTGTGACATGATCATGGATGCCATGGACAACTTCCCCACCAGGTATCTGCTGAACTGCGCGGCACTGAAGAGAGATATACCCCTGTTCCACGGCGCTATCAGCGGATTTCAGGGCCAGGCGACGACCATTGTGCCGGGAAGAACGGCCTGCTTGCGCTGCATCTTCCCCCGCGCTCCGCCGGCACAGACATCCCCCTCCCTGGGCCCGACCTGCGGGATCATCGGCTCCATTCAGGTTAATGAGGCCCTCAAGTTCGCCCTGGGCAGAGGAGAGCTTCTGGAGGACCGCCTCGTTCTCTGGGATGGCCTCTCCTCCTCCCTGGATGAGATCTCCTGTGAGAGGAATTTGAGCTGCCCGGACTGCGGCCACCTCCAAAGGATTGAGCGCGGCGATCGATGAGCATATCGATGAGCATATCATTGAGTATATTGTTGCACGCATTGTTGTGCGCGTTGTCGCCGCATATCGTATACATTGTCGTCGCATTGTCATGTGCATTGCCGTCGTACATCGTATACATTGTCGTCGCAAATCATGGACATCATTGTGCATAACATAGTCTATCAGAAGAGATGAGAGTATGACTGAAGGCAAAAAGGCGCTGTTGGTGATGGGCTGCCCGGAGGTGCCGGTGCAGATCAGCATTGTGATCTACCTCGCTCATAGGCTGGAAAGAGCAGGCTGGGATGTGACAGTGGCAGGAACGAATGCCCCGATCAGACTGCTGAGAGCCGCCGACCCGGAGAAGTATTATGTGAAAAAGAGTGTAGACCTGGATTGGATCATACAGGAGATCGTGGAGAAGAGGATGGACTACGACGCCTGCTTTGCTTTCATGCATAGCGATGCCGGCATGGCCTATGGGGCCACATTCAGCGCCATATCCAAGGCCAAGCATTATGCAGTGGTCTTCGGCAGGAATGCCGAGGTCTTGGGGGAGAGCATAGAGTATCCAGCAGAGAAGATCGTGGCTGTAGCGACTCACAATCCTGGGCCCCTGATGAGAAAGATAGACAAGGTGGTAATTTGAGCTGTATTGAGCAGTTGAAGTACAGGCTGTATCTGGAGAGGACATCATTCAAAGAGGCGCGCGACTTCATTGAGAAGAACTCAGAGGAGGTCTATTATGTCGACCCGGGATACAAGATCTTCAAAGATTATTATATCATCGGCGTCCCCCCGGTGGCATTGGGAGTGAGAGGCGAGGAGGTGCTCTTCACCTATGTCAAACCCTGTCACGGCACATTCGTCATGGGCGTTGACTCACCAGAGGAGATCGCCCGGCTGAGGGAGAGCGAGGCCAGGAAGATCAAAGAGACGCTGAAAGAGGGTCAGAAGAGGGTTTCAGCCGGTGAGGGGGCAGAGACTAAGAGAGCCATCATCAGCTTCAGCGATCTGTATAAAAAATAAAAAGTAGGCAGAAAAATAGAAAACAGGGAATAAGAGAAGAAGAGAAGAAAAACAGGAAATAGAGAAAAGGAAAGAGAAGAAGCAGAGAAAAGGAAAACAAAGGAATAGAAAAAGGGAAAAAGAAGGGTTCGGGCAAATGATGGTGAAGGTCAGGGCGTTCGCCCTATTTCGAGAGATACTGGGGAAGGAGAGGGATATGGAGATCCCGGAGGGTTCGACTGTTCTCTCCCTCCTGGAGGCCATTGGATCGTTATCCCCTGCCTTCAAAGAGCAGGCTTTCGATCATTCAGGGCGGCTTGAGGATTATGTCCTGCTCATGATCAATAAGAAGAGGATTGATCCTGTGAATGATCTCTCCATACCCTTGGCCGAGGGCGATGAGCTGGCTATCTTCCCCCCAGTGGCAGGAGGCTGAGGGCGTTGATTGAGATCACAGAGAGGGAGATCTCTTTGGAGGAGATGGTCCAGAGGGCGAAGGGAGAGGGCTCCGGCGCCATTGTCACCTTCCTGGGTACGGTCAGAGATGACGGCATCCAGATGATGGAGGTGGAGGCCTTCCATGAGGCAGCGGAGGCAGAGATCGATCTGATCCGCTCCGAGGCCATGCGCAGCTTCGGCCTGCTCTCGGCCCAGGTGGTCCACCGCACCGGCCGGCTGGCAGTGGGGGAGAGCATAGTGGCCATCGTCTGCTCTGCTCCTCACAGGGCTGAGGCCTTCGAGGGGTGCAGATACATCATCGATGAGCTGAAGAGGAGGGCTCCCATCTGGAAGAAGGAGAGGGGAGAGAATGGCGAGCGCTGGGTGGAAGCGAGCAGCGGAAATCGAGATGGGGATGTTGAGAATGCCAGGCCCCAAGAGATGAATATCGAGAGCGGTCCGTACAGGGTGGTGCTCTGCACTGCCTCTCCCCAGAACGGAGAGGAGATAGCAAAATCGCTGGTAGAGGAGCATCTGGCTGCATGCGTTAACATCTCAAGAGTCAAATCCTGTTATCTTTGGGACAGCAAGCTCAATTTGGAGCATGAGGAGCTCTTGATCATAAAGACGAAACAGAGCAGCATTGAGAGGATTATATCGAGGATCAGAGAGCTGCACAGCTATGAGCTTCCCGAGATCATCGTTCTCCCGATAACCAGCGGCTATGGGCCATATCTTGACTGGATATCGCAATCCGTGAGATAGTGCCAGATATCACATGTCAAATAGCACATGTCAAATAGCACATGTCAAATAACATAGGATAACGATATATTTTTGCAGTGCATACAGTTCTCTATGGCCCGAGATCTGAACGAGCGCGATTTGGAGATTCTACGAAAGCTGGCACCAGAAATTGTGGAGATGGAGCGGCATGGATACCAGATCGAGTATCTGAACATTCTCCCTCCGCTGGCCAACCATCACTCTCGAGGGCTGGCGGACTTTGAAGCCCGGCTGAAGAAGCTATCCGCCGATGATTTCCGCTATCTGGTAGATGTGATATTCCAGGGAAGTGAGAGTCTGAGCCGTCTTGAGCCCGATTATGCCGAGGCCTTCTCCACCATTGCCGGGCAGAAGTTATCCAGCAGCGAAATTGCGGATAAGCTTCGCGAGGCTTATGACTCGGAGTTCAACCGGGCATGACGGACTTCGGCATAATCGGCACCGGCCACCTGGGGAGCATGCTGGCAGAAGCATCCATCCGCAGGGGAGCGATAGAAAAAGAGAGGCTCTGGGTGAGCAATCGCAGTCAAAAGAAGGCCTTGAGACTGGCAGAGGAGCTGGGGGTGAGGGCAGCAAATAATCATGAGGTGGCGAAGAGGTCGGATATCATATTTCTCTGCGTGCGGCCTATGGATCTGGAGGAGGTGATATCTGAGATCCATGAGCATCTCACCCCAGATAAGCTGGTGGTCTCGATGGCGATGGACTTTCCCCTCTCCCGGATACAAGGGCTATGCCAGGCCAGGACCGCCCGCGCCATTCCCAGCATCGCCAGCAGCAAGGGGCTGGGAGTTACCCTTCTGGTCCTGAGCGATGATGCTTCAGAGGATGACAGATCTCAGCTATTCAGACTCTTCCGGGCTATCGGCTGGCCGGTGGAGGTGACAGAAGAGCAGCTCGATGTGCTATCCGATCTCACCAGTTGCGGGCCGGCATATATCTGTGCCCTCCTCAGGGAGTTCGCCCTTGAAGCCTCCCGGAGGGATGGGAAGATAGATAGAGGTCAGGCTGAGAAGCTGATCAGGAAAACCCTGATCGGGACGGCTGCTCTCCTGGAGGATATGAGCTTTGATGAGCTGATCTTCATGGTGGCGACAGAGGGAGGGATAACCGAGGAGGGGATAAGAGTGATCAAAGCCCATTCACAAGAGCTGTTCCGCTCGCTCTTCTTGGCGACCTCTGCCAGGCACCGGCAGGTGAAAGATGGAATAGGCGATCTGAAGGGATAAACAATCCAAAGGGATAGACGATCTGAAGGGATAGACAATCCAAAGGGATAGCGTTGCAGGCACCTTGCGGTATCTGGCTCTTCGTCGAATCACGTGGGCGATGTGCTGCAGAGAGTCTTCCCCTGTGCTTGCTGTCTTTTTGATGAGGCCCATAAAATCCGATTTCACCAAAGAGTCACAGAAGCACCGCAAAGTTTAAATAGCCATCTGTACACTAACTAAAGGTTAGTAATATCAGGTATCAAGGATGATGATCAGATAAAAGGGAATGATGATCAGATAAAACTCATTTGGATGACGATTAAACGACCAGAACAAAAAAAAGAGCAAGGATGAAAAAACCACGAACGGAGGATTCTGATGGCAGAAGAAGTCACACTTAAGATCATTGAAGCCCGCCCCACTGATGTGGGAAGGGGTATTGCCCGGGTTGACCCACAGATATTGAATGAGATGGGCTGGCAGGCGGGAGATGTTGTAAGCATCCTGGGAAAGAAGAAGACTGCAGCAATGGTCTGGCCGGGCTATCCCGAGGATACAGGCACAGGCGTAGTCCGGCTGGACGGAAACACCCGCAGGAACGCCGGTGTAAGCATAGACGACCGGGTTCCACTCAAGATCGCTCAGGCCGTACCGGCTGAGACTGTGCTCTTCGCACCTACTGTTCCCCTTCGCATCACCGGCGGGGAGGAGTACCTGAAGAGATACATGGAAGGCCGGGTAATAACCCGGGGCGATATAATCGAGATCTCTGTGATGGGCAGAAAGATCGAGCTCATGGCCACCCGCGTCTCTCCCACCAAGGAGGGGACGGTGATCGGCGAGCGGACAAAGATCAATATCTCTGATAAGCCGGCCAAAGAGGAGAAGATCGGACCTCTCATCACTTATGAGGACATAGGCGGCCTCTCTGCGGAGATCAAGAAGGTCAGGGAGATGATTGAGCTTCCCATGAAGCACCCAGAGCTGTTCGAGCGGCTGGGGGTTGAGGCACCCAAGGGGGTTCTGCTCTACGGTCCGCCTGGCACGGGCAAGACTCTGCTGGCCAAGGCTCTGGCCTCTGAGACCCATGCTCACTTCGAGACCTTGAGCGGTCCGGAGATCATGTCCAAGTACTATGGCGAATCCGAGGAGAAGCTCAGACAGCTATTCAAGACTGCCGAGGAGCATGCACCTTCCATCATCCTCATCGATGAGATCGACTCCATCGCTCCCAAGAGAGAGGAGGTAACAGGGGAGGTGGAACGCCGGGTGGTAGCTCAGCTCTTAGCCCTGATGGACGGCATGGAGACCCGGGGCAAGGTGGTGGTCATCGCTGCCACCAACCGGCCGGACTCCATCGATCCAGCCCTGCGCAGGCCGGGAAGGTTCGACAGGGAGATTGAGATCGGAGTTCCCAACAGGAACTCCCGTCTGGAGATCCTGCAGATCCATACCAGAGGAATGCCCCTGGCCAAGGACGTGAACCAGGAGAAGCTCGCCGATGTGACCCATGGCTTTGTGGGAGCAGATCTCGCTGCCCTGGCCAGGGAGGCGGCCATGCGCGCCATCCGCCGGGTGCTGCCGGAGATCGATCTGGAGGTCGAGTCCATACCAGCAGAGACCCTCAACAAGATCGAGGTCAACAACGAGGACTTCCATTCAGCCCTGCGGGAGATGGAGCCCTCTGCCATGCGCGAGGTGATGATCGAATCACCCAATGTGCACTGGAATGAGATCGGCGGACTGGATGATGTCAAGCAGCAGCTGATAGAGTCTGTGGAATGGCCCTTGACCTATGCCAAGCTCTTCGAGCATATGGATGCCAAGCCGCCGCGAGGAATTCTGCTCTACGGCCCCCCTGGAACGGGCAAGACCATGCTCGCCAAAGCTGTGGCTACGGAGAGCCAGGCCAACTTCATCAGCATCAAGGGCCCGGAGTTCCTGAGCAAATGGGTGGGCGAATCGGAGAAGGCGGTGAGAGAGACCTTCCGCAAGGCCAGACAGGCAGCACCATCGGTGGTCTTCCTGGATGAGATCGACTCCATAGCTCCCACCAGGGGGGGCATGAGCAGCGACTCTCATGTCACAGAGAGGGTGATCTCTCAGATCCTCACTGAGCTGGACGGCCTGGAGTCGCTGAACGATGTGATGGTGATCGCCGCCACCAACCGGCCGGATATCATCGATGCCGCCCTGCTCCGTCCGGGCAGGTTCGACAGGCTGATCGAGATCGGTATGCCGGATGAGGAGGCCCGCCTGGAGATCCTGAAGATCCACACCGCCAAGAAGCCCCTGGCTGAGGACGTGGATTTAGAGGACATGGCCAAGAGAACGGACAAGTTCTCCGGCGCCGACCTGGGTGCAGTGGTCAATGAGTCAGTGATGCTGGCCATCCGGGAGTATGTCCTCGCCGGCCAGTGCAAGGCAGATGATGAGATCTGCGAGTACAAGGTCTCTAAAAAACACTTTGAGGAGGCACTGAAGAAGGTCCAGCCTACTGCTTCGGAGTTCGAGCTGTACAAGAAGTTCTCCAAAGCCAAGGCAGCATAGATGCCCTGGCGAATAAGGGGATGAGGCCAGAGGGATTCTGGCCTCACTATTTTATTTATATGGCTGTCGTGCTTCTTCGGCCCAATGTGCAATCATCAGGGCCGTGAAAGGCGCATATCCGGGATATCCTTTTCAGCTTCTCTTCTCTGCCGGCGAGGGCCTGTGGTGGGATAGATATCGATCATCTCCTCAGCCTGCCCAATAGCTCGCAGGCCTTGCATCTCTCTCCCACACAGGGCTCACCGCACTCCCTGCACTCTGCCAGCTCCATCTGCCCCCAGCCCTCTTTGCAGAGAGCCTCGATCCGCTCGAATCCCCTCAATGTCCTCTGCCGGGTTCCGGGAAAGAGGCTCTCCATCCGATTCATCATATCCCGCACATCTGCTCTCAGAGCCAGCTGAGCATAAGGGCACTCCCTCGACTCGAAATAGATGCCATTGAGAATGGCATAAAGGGCGATCTCCTTCTCAGGAAGGTCTCGCAGGGGCTTGATCCTGGGCACCAACCCCGGCTGCTCTCTGCGGGGGCGGAAGCGCATCAATCGCTCTATGTCCCCTTTCAGATAGTTCATCATCACCGACTGAGCCTCATCATCCTGATTGTGCCCGGTGGCAAGCTTTGCTGCGCCCAGGCGTTTCGCCGCCCGGTTCAATGAGCTCTTGCGGAAGACACCGCAGTGGGTGCAGGGGGCAAGCTCAGATCCCACCACCATCTCGTCCAGATCATAGCCGTACTCCTCCCGGAAAGAGACGATCACCTGCTCGATCCCCAACTGCCGGGCGATCCTCTCTGCAGCCAGGATGGTATCATCCCGGTAGCCGGCGATGCCCTCATCCACAGTAACCGCCACCAGCTCCACCTCCCTTTCGGCGAAGGCCCTGGACAGGGCAAAGAGAAGGGCGGTGCTATCCTTCCCCCCGCTTACCGCCACAGCAATCCTCTCCCCCTCCTCGATCATCCTGCCCCTCTCAATGCTCTGGACCATCCGCCCCTCGAAATCCCGGACGAAATGATCCTGGCAGAGCTGCCGGCCGAGGTAGCGCTGGGAGATTACCGCCCGCTTCCGGCACAAAGAGCAGAGCATTCCCTCCTCAGCCAATCTCAAACCTCTCTGGATTACTGTAAACGGTCAGCCTCTTGCCCCGCAGGAAACCGATGATGCCAAGGCCCGTCCTCTGGGCAATGGATATGGCAAGGCCTGTCGTCGCACCGCGGGAGACAACTATTGGTATGCCTGCCACAGAGCACTTCAGGGCCATATCAGAGGAGACCCGGCCGGTGCAGGCAGCAAACATCCGCCTAAAGTCGAATTCCTCCCCCTTGAGGATCTGAATCCCTATGGCCTTGTCCAATGCGTTATGGCGGCCGATATCCTCAACAATGCTGAGAGGGCCGGACTGATCGAATAAGCCCACAGAATGCACCCCGCCCGTAGCTATGTGCGTCTTGGAGAGGGATATGGCCTTCATCGCCTCCCTCGCCTGCTCCATGCTTATAGTCAGACCGGATCGTATCCTGGGAAGCCTGGCCTCATCCAGAAAGGAGGCAATTCCCCCGCAGCCGCTCACAATCGGCCTCCTGGGAACTACCGCCCGGATGGGGTTGGTGACGATGACCCGGGCCACATCCCCCTCCACCTCCAAAGACTCGATCTCCTGCACCTGGGAGACAATCCTCTCAGAATAAAGATGCCCGGCCACAAACTCCCGTCTCATCTGGGGGCTGATCATGGCAGTGGTAAAATGGCGACCGTTAATGAAAATGGAGAGGGGCACCTCCTCTACCACTGGGCAGGCGGCCCTGTGGACCACATCACCATCCACCCTCAAACACTCAAAGTCCTCAATCACCTTCTCTGACCTCCCCTGTGCCTCCAGCCCTCCCGGACCATCGGCTCTAGGCCATCCTGGCGATCTGCTCCAACGTCCCCAAGAGCTTCTCGATCTCCTCCTCGGTATTGTAGAGATAGAGCGATGCTCGGGCGGTGCCATTCTTAAGCCCCAGATGCCTCATCAGAGGAAGGCAGCAGTGATGCCCGGAGCGAATGCAGATGTTTGAGGCCTGGTCAAGCATCAGAGCGATCTCATGGGGCAATAGACCCTCAATCCCGAAGGAGACCACCCCTCCCCGCATCTTCAGGCTATCACTCCCCGGTCCGTAGACCTGCAGGCCTTCTATGCCCTCCAGCCCGTTTAGAAGCTTCCTGGTGAGCATCATCTCATGCTCATGGATCTTCTCCATCCCTGTTCGGGCCAGATAGTCCACTGCAGCCCCAAGGCCGATGCCAGCGGAGATATCAGGCGTTCCCGCCTCATAGCCCTCATAGCCCTGTTTGATGGTGAAGCTGTCCTCGAAGACATCCTCCACCATCCCTCCTCCCACCAGCAGGGGCTCAAGTGCACTGCCGCCCGCCTTCTTCCCGTTCTTCTGCTCCTGCCCTTTGCCCGCAAGGCAGCCTGCCCTGGCCCAGAGAACCCCAGAGCCGGTGGGGGCGAGCATCTTGTGGCCGGAGAAACAGAGAAAATCACAATCTATGTCCCTGACACTCACCTGCATATGGGGCAGGGACTGAGCAGCATCCAGTAGAAAGAGGGCTCCTCTCTCCCGGCAGATCCGGCCAACCTCTCTTGCAGGCTGAATGCTGCCCAGGGAATTGGATAGATGGCTCATGGCCACAAGCCTGGTCTTCCTGTTTATGGCCCTCTCCAAATCGGCCAGATCGATCCTTCCTGCTCTGTCCGGAGCTATGACCTCCAGATCGATCCCCTTCTGCTTCAGCCTCATCCAGGGCAGGAGATTGGAGTGGTGCTCGAGCAATGTGGTGACGATCCTGTCCCCCCTCTTCCAGTCCAGGCCACGGGCGACCATATTGATGGACTCGGTAGCATTCCTGGTGAAGATTGCCGTTCCATCCTCGCCACCCACAAAGGCTGCCACCTTCTGGTGAGCGTCTCTGTATCTCTGGTCGGCCATCTGAGCCTGGCGGTAGACCCCTCGCCCCACATTGGCCCTGTAATGGCGGTAGTAGCCCAAGAGCACCTCTAAGACTGGTTCCGGGGTGAGGCTGGTGGCGGCATTATCCAGGTATATGAGATCGATGAGATCGCCGAGGATGGGAAAATCGGATCTTATCTCTTGAACATTCAGATAATTCACAATACCTCGTTTGAGCTGCCGCTTCTGTAGCCCTCTAAATCCAGGGTCACATATTCAAAGCCAATGCCCTTCAGCCTCATGGCGATCTCCTCCCGCTGGAGTAATGCCCGTTCCATATCCCGGTCCTCCAGCTCGATTCGTGCCGTTCTTCCCTGCATCCTCACTCGCAGCTGTCCAAAGCCCAGGCCCTTCAGGTACTCCTCCCCCTCCTCCACCATCCTCAAGCCCTCCTCTGTGATCCTCTCATTATAGGGAATGCGCGAGGCCAGACAGGCGGATGAGGGTTTGTCCCAGACTGGCAGTCCCAGATCTCTGGCCAGGGAGCGGATATCCTTTTTGGTTAACCCTGATTCGATGAATGGATGCCAGATCCCCTCCTCGCTGCAGGCGGCGATGCCAGGCCTGTAATCATCGAGATCGTCGGCGTTCACCCCATCGGCGATGCAGTCAATGCCCTCTTCAAGTGCTACCCTCCTGAGAATGGCGATAGCCCTCTTTTTGCAGATATAACAGCGTGTGGGTGGGTTCAGGGCGAAATCCCGGTCATCGAGGATGGAGAACCTCTCCACCCTCAGCCTGAGGCCGATGGCTTCTGCCAGGGCAACAGCTTTCTCCAGCTCGCCTCTGGGATAGGTCTCGCTGTCCAAGATCACCGCCATAGCCCTCTCACCCAGGACATCATGAGCCAGCCTGGCCAGGAGGCTGCTGTCCACTCCTCCAGAATAAGAGACAAGAAGACTCCTCCTCTCTCCAATCCGGCGTTTCAGATCCATTAGCTTTCGCTCAAGTCCGCCATTCAGGTCCATTTTTAATATCCCAAAGACACCCTTTCACCGATGAGGCAATCAGAAGATGTGAGAGATGATGATGCTCGATGGGAGATGATAGCGCTCGATGGGAGATGATGATGCTCGATGGGAGATGATAGCGCTCGATGGGAGATGATGATGCTCGATGGGAGATGGTAACGCTCGATGGGAGATGGTAACGCTCGATGAGAGATGGTAACGCTCGATGGGAGATGATAGCGCTCGATGGGGGATGATAATGCTCGATGGGAGATGATAACGCTCGATGGGAGGTGGTAACGCTCGATGGGGGATGATGATGCTCGATGAGAGATGTTTTTGACGGCTACTATTTCCCTTTGCATCTTGTAGGGATACAAGCACTCTCATCCTCTTGAAGCATGCGGCAAATCCCACAAATCCTCTTTACCAGATCATCGACCTTTCCCTCGATGAGATCCTCAGCTAACTCTCCTATAGCTTCCCTGATATCCTCTCTGAATTCAATATTATAGCCCCTCTTCTTTGAGACATACTGGGATACAGCGGGCGGGGTGATTCCCAGCATCCTGGATACATCCTTCTGAGATATTCCTCTCTTGATCAGCTCTTCGGCAATAGCCGCTCTGATGCTGGGAAGCACATCCCAGACGATCTCCTCACATGGCGACTTCATCTATAATGAACCTCGAATCGATATTTGTTCGATCATTATCTCCGCTTCGATAATGCTTATACCCATATAAATGTTATACAAGTCTGTGGACGGCGGCGGACGATGCATCTTTCCTGGATGAAGGCATAGGCAGCAGCATAGAGCGGTGCCCGCTTGACTGCCGCAGGCCCAAAGGTTATCAGCCTGAAGGGACGGAATTGACAATGGAACAGATAATCGGATAGATTAGGCGGAGGTTTTCATGCATCAGACTCATATGATAATCGATGGGGAGCAGCTTTCCATCTCATCCCATAATGCGAAGACGATCTACAATCCGGCAGACCAGGAGGCAGTAGCTGTTGTATCATCTGGAACCCGCCAGCATGCCCGATTGGCTCTGGAGGCGGCGAAGAGGGCATTTGCAGTCTGGTCTGAAACCTCCAGCGAAAGGAGAGCGGAGATACTGCATTCTGCCGCTGAGCTGGTGCGGGAGAGATCTGAGACCATGGCCCGCCTGCTGACCCAGGAGCAGGGAAAGCCTCTGAAGAATGCCCGGGCTGAGATCCTCTCCTCTGCCGATATCCTGGACTACTATGCTGAAGAGGGCAGAAGGAACATCGGAGAGTGGCTGGCAACCCCCCGGGGCAGGAGCATCGTCATCCGCCAGCCGGTGGGAGTCGCTGCCCTCATCACCCCCTGGAACTATCCGGTGGACCTTCTCTCCTGGAAGGTGGGGCCGTGCCTGGCTGCAGGTTGCACATTTGTGGCCAAACCACCCAGCCGTGCCCCCGTCGCCGCCACAGAGTTCTTGCGAGCAGTCCATGAGGCCGGCCTTCCCGCAGGGGCAGTCAATGTGGTCCACGGCCCGGGCGAAGAGGTGGGCGCAGAACTGGTGGAAAACCCCATCTCCAGGAAGATCGCCTTCACCGGCCAGACTGAGACCGGAAGATGGATAATGGCCCACGCAGCCGATCGGATCAAGCGCGTCTCCCTGGAGCTGGGGGGGAACTCGCCCTTCATCGTCTGTGCTGATACCGATATCGAAAAAGCGGCTGCAGCCTGCGCCCAGAGGGCCTTCTCCAATATGGGACAGATCTGCATCAGCGTCAACCGGGTCTATGTAGCAGAGGAGATAGCAGAGGAGTTTGGCGAGCTACTGGTCCGCCAGGCTGAGCGGCTGAGGATCGGCAACGGCCTGGAGGAGAATGTGGACCTGGGACCGATGTTCAGCAGAGAACAGAGATCCAGGACCAAAGAGCATGTGGCCGATGCCCTGAACAAGGGAGCTGAGCTGCTCTCCGGCGGCCGGGAGCCTGAGGGGGAGGCCTTCGATAAGGGCTACTTCTTCCTGCCCACCGTCCTGGGCGGGGCCGACCACAGCATGAGGATCATGAGGGAGGAGACCTTCGGGCCGGTAGCTCCGGTCATGAGATTCAAGACCCTGGATGAGGCCATAAGGCTGGCAAACGACTCAGATTACGGCCTTGCAGCATACATCTACACCAGCGACATCACCACAGGCATTCGGGCAGCAGAGAGGCTGGAGGCAGGAGGGGTGGGGGTCAACATCAACAACGTCATGGACCATCAGATGCCCTTTGGAGGCTGGAAGGAGAGCGGCATCGGCCGGGAGTTGGGGCTCTACGGCCTGCAGTCATTCCTGGAGATAAAGCATATCCGTCTGGGGCTATGATCTGCAGTTGAGAAGACCGGCTCTTTGCCGGATTATGAGGATGATGTGGGGCAGAGAATTCTCTTAAGTACCTCTGTGGCCGATCCCAGATATTGCGATTTCACCGTGGAGATACAAAGAACAAAAAATCTGCCCCACCCTTCAACCCCTCTCCATCCTTCAACCCCTGACCCATCCTTCAACCCCTGACCCACCCTTCAACCCCTGACCCATCCTTCAACCCCTGACCCATCCTTCAACCCCTGACCCATCCTTCAGGCTATACTATTTGGTCCAGTGTGCACTCCTCGGGCTCCTTGTCATCCCTCAGGCGCAAGAATACCGGAGCCCTCAGGCCGCCCTCAGCAGTTATCTCCAGTGCAGTGACCTGTACCACCATCCTCGGCTCAAGCCATCTTGCCTGTGGCGTCGCCGGCGGATCGGAGAACGGAGGCTCTTCCCTGGGCAAAAAACGGCGGCTGATATCCCGCAGCTCCTCCTCAGTGAAGCCGGATCCCACTCTGCTGATATAGGTCAGCTTGCCCTGGCTGTAGGCTCCGAGGAGGAGTCCGCCAAAATAGGGTCTTCGATCCCCTTTGCCGGGAATGTAGCCGCCCACAACCAAATCCAGCTTGAGGCTCTTTTTGATCTTCACCCAGTCCTGGCTCCTCGTACCGGGAAGATAGGGCGAATCAAGCCTCTTGCCCACCACTCCCTCGATCCCCATCTTGAGGGCGGCCTGGAAATAGTCCTCCCCCCTCTCCGGAAAAGAGTCGATGAGGCTCATACTCTCGCTATTCTCCAGATCCTGCTCCAGTTCCTGGAATAAAATCCTCTTTCTCTCCCGGAGGGACAGATGCATCAGGCTCCTGCCATTCAGATGAAGGATATCGAATACCACATAGCTTGCCGGCATGCTTTGAGAGAGATAGTCTATCTTGATTGGATCGTTCTGATGGTCCCGCTCCGCTAAAGAGCGGAAACTCGGGATGCCCTTCTTGAAGACTGTGATCTCGCCGTCCACGACGGCCTCGCCCTTCAGGCTGCTCAGGACATCTACCAGCTCCGGATAGCGATAGCTGATATCCGCCAGCCTGCGATTTGTGAGCTGAGCCCTTTTCCGGGTCGAGGCTATGCAGCGGGTCCCATCTATCTTCGGCTCGAAGATCCAGCCCTCTCTGCTGAAGGGCTGGCCGGATACAGCCAGCATCGGCTTGATGAGATTCATTTCAGTGAATCGGCCGTTGCCCGGAGGGCCTCCATCAGGCTCCTGGCAGGGGGCTTCTCCCTCTTCTTCTCCGGCACAATCACCATCCCCTCCATCTTGGATCTGACCAGGGCCTCGATTCTCTTCCTGTACTCATCCTCATAGTTGCTGAAATCCAGCTGGCCGGTCAGGCTGCGAACGATCTCCAGGGCCAGCTCCATCTCCTTTTCCGATGGCGAAGGAAGCTCTCTGAGCACACTATATCCCGCCGGATCCAAGATCTCCTCCGGATATCTCATAGTGGTGGCGGCTATTGCCTGGCGGTAGTAGTGGACCAGGACGGGCCTCTCCCGGGAGTGTATGGTGATCCTGCCGATGGCCGCTTTGCCCGTCTTCTCCATCACCGCCCTCAATAGAGAGTAGGCCTCCTCAGAGCGGTCGGGCAGGAGCAGATAGGTCTTCTCAAAATAATGTGGGTCGACCTCAAAGAAGTTGACGAAGCGGTCCAGGGCGATGGTCCTCCTGGATTCGGGCTTCGCCTTATCGATCTCCTCTTTCCCCAAAATCACATACTTATCTCTTCCCAGGGGATAACCATAGACGATATCAGCGAGCGAGACCTCTTCCCCTTCCTGGCAGTAGCGCTTGAAGGAGATGGGGGTCTGGCAAGTTCTGTGAAGCATGCGAAAGCTGATGCGGGTGTTCCTGGTCATGGAGAAGGCCTTGACCGGGATGTTGATCAGGCCTATTCGCAGGCTCCCCGACCAGATGGTCCTGGGAGGGGCAGAGGTAGTTGAGGCCTCATCCTCCTCTCCGTCTCCATCCTTACCTCCGGTCTCCTCTGTGAGCTGCGCTACATCGGCCATAGAGTATTATTATGCCCAGGATTGTACAAATGCTTTTGCCTCAGCAGGCCGCCTTGACTGCCCGCAAGAGGCATATGCGGGCAGTACAATCTGGATGGGGTGAATTCAGGCGGGAGGAGGTATGGAGAGAATGAGAGAGATCCCAGGCTGGGAAGGGCCCGTATGTCTGGCTGAGGGAGCCTACCGTTACTCGAAATACATCAGCTGGATAAGGTTGTTCATCGATGTGCAGATCGATGAGCGGATCGATGGGCAAATCGATGAGCAGATCGATGAAAAAAAAGAGGGGAGAGGAATGGTCTTTTCTGGTGGGGCCACCGGGGCCTGCCAGAACTTCGAGCTAAGGCAGGAGGGTGGCCAGTGGATGCGTTATGAGATGGAGATCGCCTGGACGGCAAAGGGGGAGCCTGTCCTCAGGCTGATGAGGGACTACTCCTCCTGGGATCTGGTGTACAACTGCGTATCGAATGGCAGGCCGGTTGATGAGCGGATCGACTCTATAGAAGAGCTGGCAGAATATCTGGAGAGGTGCCTCATCTGAGGGAAGGCTTTGATGTAGCCATCATCGGCGCCGGCCCGGCGGGCTCCATGGCCGCCAGATATGCCGCCAAGGCCAAAGCCAGAACCCTCCTCTTAGAGGAGCATTCGGCAGTGGGCTGGCCGGTGCAGTGTGCCGGCCTGCTCGGCTTGGGGGCTATGGCGGAGTCGGAGCTTCCGGGCAGATCCTCTGTCCTGCAGGAGATGAGAGGGGCAGCGATATTCTCTCCTGGTGGCAGCCGGCTGGACTTCAAAGCTCGGGCTCCAAGGGCCAGCGTCGTTGACAGGAGGCTCTTTGACCGGGCACTGGCCTGTGAGGCCCTGAGGGCGGGGGCGGAGATGAGGCTCTGCTCGACGGTTAGAGGAATAAGGCGAGAGGGAGAAGAGAGCGTTCTCCACCTGGCCGGTGGGGAAGAGATCCGGGCCTCGATTGTCATCAGTGCAGAAGGTGTGAGGGGCAGATTGGCCCGCCAGGCGGGGATCATGCCTCCGGAGGTGATTCTCTCCGGAGCGCAGGTGGAGGTTCCCTTTTCAGTAGAGGATCCCGAGTCAGTGGAGCTGCACCTGGGAGCAGCACCGGGCCTCTTCGCCTGGGTGATACCTACAGGGGAGGAGGCCGCCCGCATAGGTCTTTGCGCCAGGAGCAGGGGATGGCAGCATCTACAGAGATTCCTGGGGCAGGAGGGGATAAGAGAGAGGATCCTGGGATCGGCAACAGCGATAAATGTGGGCGGCCTGCCCCTGGGCCCGCCCGCCCGGACGGTGGCAGAGGGCCTTTTGGTGGTGGGAGATGCTGCCGGCCAGGTCAAGCCCACCTCGGGGGGAGGGATCTATCCTGCACTGGTGGCGGCCAAGGTCGCCGGCCGCGTGGCTGCTGCAGCCGCCCTGGAGGAGGATTGCTCTGCCCGGAGGCTGCAGGAGTACGATCACACCTGGCGGGCAATTCTGGGCCGGGAGCTGGAGATAGGCATGAGGGCCAACCGGATGCTGAACCGGATGAGCGCTGCAGAGCTGGACGATGTGCTGGGCTATCTGGCTGCAAGGCCCGGGCTGATAAAGAGCATAGAGGAGCACGGGGATATCGACCGGCCCAGCCGGCTGATGGTGAGGATGCTTCGCCGCCTGGACTGGGATGGCTTGAAGCTGGCGGGGCTGCTGCGCTATGCTCTGGGGTGAAGCATGCTGAGCGGAGAAATCCAGGCAAACGGTTCTAAGCTGGCTTCTATGTTGAAATGGATAAGATCGCCCTCAGACAGCCTCTAAAGGCCCGAAAGATGAAGGGCTGAGGGTCTAGAGCTATCTTAATTATTTTTGAAGTTTAATGCCCGCTTTTCTGCAAAACTCCTCAAAAGACATAGGCTCCTTCATCGGCGTTCAACTCATCAATCTCTTTGTCGGTCAAGGAGTCTATTAAGGCATCAAGCGACGTCTTGGGATCATTTTTTAGCTCAAATATATCCATTACTATTTCTGATGCTGCATCCGGATTTTTCTTTCTTAGCTTCTTAAGGAACCGCTGTGCTCTCGGCTGGATGATGAGTTGATAGATCAAATCGCCTCCACCCTGCTGTTCCCCAGCTCGTCCTCCACCACCTGCAGCGTATTATCGAACTGCCCCTGCACGTCGCTTATGTGGCTGATGGCGATGACCTGGGGAAAACGCTCTTCTAAGCTCCTCAGCATCTGGATCATCTTCTCCCGGTGCTCGATATCCTGGCTGCCGAAGACCTCATCCAGGATCAGGAAGGAGTAGCTCTCACCATCCGGTCCGAAGCGCATCAGGTACTCGCTTATGGCCACCCGCACCGATACAGCGATCATATCGATCTCTCCCCCGGAGTAGCGGGAGATGGGATAGTAGTTGCCGCCGTCCTCCACCTGGATGTTGAAGTCGTCATCTATCTTCAGCAGACTGTACTTGCCTGAGACCTCCTCCAGGATTTCGCTGGCCGCCTTGGCGATGTCGTTTTTCACCCGGATCAGAACCTGATCCATGAAATCATTGATCAGGTTGCGGGTGACCTCCACCACCTCCAGCATTCTGGTGCTCTCGTCCAGCCTCTTTTGGTGCTCCTCCTTTCTCTTCTCCTCCCCTTTCAGCCTCTCTTTTTCTGCCTTCAGGACCCCCAGACGAATCCTCCTGTCAGATAGATCCCTCTGTGCGGCCGCCAGATCCCTCTCCGCCCCGGCCAGGGCGAGCTTTGCCTGCTCATGGGCCGCCTGGCTGTAGGCCAAAGCCTCCGCCTCTGCCCTTATCCGGGCGATATCCAGCTGCCGCGCCCTTTGAGCCTCCCTCGCCTCCGCCAGTCTGCCGGTCACCTCTGGCTCCAAAGCCAGATGGATCCTTATTCTGCTCGCCTCCTCCTCAGCCGGGGCGAGAAGCTTTCTGTTCTCCTGCAAGGAGCGATACTCCTCTGGATCAAAGCCGACCTCCTTTCCCGATCTTTTCAGCTCCTCCAGCTGCTGGGAGGCTCTCTCTATCTCCCCCCTCTGAAATTCAGTCTTCTCCTGCAGAGCAGGGATCTCCTTTGTCCTCTCCAGGAGGGTGATATACTCCTCGTGCAGAGGCTTGATGCTCTCCCACCTTCTCTTAGCCTCGGTATATTGAGGCTCCGAGTAGCCCAGCTCCCTGAGCTTCTCCGCCAGACGCTGCCCCCTCTCCACCAGGGCACCTATCTCCTCTTCCAGAGCCTCCCTTTCCATGATCCTGCGGGGCAGCTCCTCCTTTCGCACCGCCAGGCTCTGCCACTCAGAAACCAGCGGGGCGAGATCGGCCAGATCGGCCTCAACTGCTGTGAGCCTGGCCGGATCAAAGGCCACATCGGCAAGAGGTAGGAGCCTGCTGTCGACCTCCTCCAGCCCTCCATCTGCCTCCCGGATCCGCAGATCGAGATTTTTCAGATCGGCCTGCAGAGCAGAAAGCCGGCTCCTTTTGGCATTCAGATCATCAAAGGCCCGGGCCAGCCGGCTGCGAGAGCCTGCCACCCCCTCAATCCTCTCAGTGAGTGAGCCTGCCAGACCCATCAGCCTCTCCCTCTCCCCTCGCGCCCGGGCCAGAGCGGACTGATACTTCTCCAAGAGCATCTCCCTCTGCCCCTCCAAAGGCCTCTCGCAGGTGGGACAGAGCCCCCCTTCTCCCAAAGATCTGACCTTTTTTATGGCCCTCTCGTTCTCCTGATATGCCGTCTCCTGAACCTTCAGACTGCCCCTGAGATCGGCCAGGGCATTGTTCAGTTCGGATCCGAGAGAATCAAGATCCCTGTCCTGGCGGCGCAGTTCAGCCTCTCTCTCTTCCAGGTCACCCAGCCCCTCAATGCTCTCTTGAACCTCTGCTCTCCCGGACTGCAAGATGGCAATCCTCTCCGCCAGGGCCCTCCTCTGGCTTTGCAGGAGCTCTTTTTCCTTCTGCCCTTCCCTCTCCAGTGCCAGCTCTGCCTGCACTGACCTCAGCCTCCTCTCCTCTTCTGCCGCTGGCTGAAGCTCTTCGTACCTGGCTGCCACCCCCTGCAGCTCCTCTATTGCCCTCTCTGCCCGGAGCAGGTTTGACCTCGCCCCCTCCAGCCGAATGATATCCTCCTTTTGGGAGAGGCTGATCTTTGCATGCCTCTCCCGCAACCCTTCCAGCCGGGCCAGGAGAATTTGAAGCTCCTCATACTCCTTCTCATGGGGAAAAAGCTCCTCCAGCCGGGCTCTATCCTCTAAAAGCTGCATGAGCCTCTTCTCATCCCTCTCCAGCCCCGATCTCTCCCCATCCAGCCTGGCTTTTGCCACTGCCGTCTTCCGGGAGATCTCCTCGTAGCGGGTCCTCCGGGGCTCGAGCATCTCCAGCCTCGCCTGAATCCCGGCCAGCCTCTCCAGAGCGGGGCCGATCTCATTCCAAAGCCTCTTTGATCCCTCGATCTCCTGCAGGCGCCCTTCATCGCTGGCGATGAGAGCTGCCAGGCGCCTCAGCTCCTCCTCCAGCCGGGAGGCCCTCTCCGCCAGAATGCCAGAGTAGTTCATCTTCTCGTTCAGAAGATCAAGCTCTTCAAGCCTCTTCTGCCTCTCTTCCCGCAAAAAGGCCTCGTGCTCTTTCGCCCCGTCAAGCCCCCTTCTGACCAGGTCTATCTCCAGTGATGCCTCCTCCAGCCGGGCCTGGACATCCCCGATCTCCGCCAGGGCTCCAGCCAGCCTGCTCCTCTGCTCTTCAAGCCTCGATCGATCAGTTTTTATCTCCTCCAGGGCGCCCTCCTTTATGTCCTCCAGGCCCAGGAGCTTGAGCAGATACTCCCTCTTGCCCATCCCCCCCTCCTTGAGCAGGTTGTCCAGATCCTTCTGCCGGGCATAGAAGGTCTTCATGAAATCCTGATAGCTGATCTTCAGTATATCCTCCAGCCTCTGGTCGACCTCCTTTGTGCCGGCTGCAATCCTCTGCCCGTCCAGGAGGAGAGAGGCCTCCGGTATCATGTTCTTCCCTTTCATGGAGCGGTAGATCTCCAGCTCCCTCTTTCCCAGGGATAAGGAGAGCTTGACCTCCACCGGGTCCCCCTCTCCAGCGAGGGAGTTTCTGATGAAATCCTTCTTTATGCTCGATGCCCGGCTTCCATAAAGGGACCAGGCAATGGCCTCGACGATGGTGCTCTTTCCAGAGCCATTGCCCCCCACAATGCCAGTGAGCCCATCCTGAAACTCCACCTCTGCCCGGCGGAACTTCTTGAAGTTGCGCATGAAAAGCTTGTTAAGATGCATCTATGCTCTCTTTCTGCCTGGCCAGTACTGCCTTTTTCATAACCTCTATCCCGTAACCCATGACCTCTTCCCTGATCGACTCCGGTATCTGATTCGCTAAACGCCTCTCCTCCATGAAACCGCCGAACTCCACATGGAGCATCCTCCTGTCCACCGGCCGCTCTATTCGATCCTCTTCATCAGAAAAATCCGCCCGGATCTTGAAGTATATTGCCGATGCCCCCAGGCGGTTGAGCTTTCCCTGGTCTATGCTCCTGTAGGCTGACCGGTTGACGTTCTTCAGATTTATCCGAACCATCCGATCAAGAATATCGTCCTCATGGGATAGCTCCATGATGCACTCTGCTATCTCATCTGATCTCATGCCAGTGCAGTCCACCGGGGGGTGATCTATCATATATTTGGGCTTTACCTGGATGCTTGATACCTCTCCCCGCTCCAGGTCGACGAGGAGCATGCCCTTCACATCCTCTGCCTCTCCGAAGTTGAAGTACTCCACCGAGCCGCTGTAATAGGCATTGGCCGAGACCTGGGCCTGGCAGTGAAAGTGGCCCAGAGCGATATAGTCGAAGTCGCTCTTCAGAAGGCTGTCATTCAGCTCGTGCTCCCCCACGCTCTTCATCTTCTGGTTCTTGAGAGACTCCACCATGCCATGCATCACCAGTACATCCCTGCCCGAGCGCCTGATCTTCTCGAACTCAACCAGATAGTCCTGCGGCTCAAGGCAGAAGGGGATACAATGAAAAGAGCAATCATCCACCTCGAAGCACTCATATCTGTAGCGCTGGGCGATATGCACATCCTTGATGCCCTCGAAGAGGCGGAAGGGGCTGGTCTGGTTGAAGCTCTTGGGGGCGTCATGGTTGCCGCTGATTATTATCACTGGGATCCCTGCCTGGACCAGCCGCTGCAGACCCCTCTGAAAGATGAACAGGGGCTTTATCTTGGGCCGGACATGATGGAAGACATCACCGGCATGGACCACAGCATCGGGATGAGCCTCGATGATCTTATCGATGGCCTTTTCAAATCCGGAGTAGACCATCTCCTCGACCCTGTTCCGGCCGTGCTCGTCCAGACGGCTGTAGCTGGAAAAGCCCAGGTGAGAGTCCGCCAGATGGATTATCTTCATGAGTATCCTTCTCCCTATATCATTCCCTCTTGTCTGTGCCCCCTCATTCCAGGAAGGGCTTGAAGCCTCCCTTTTTTATCAGGCCTTCCTCCCTCTCCTCCTGATTCAGGCGGTGCAGGTAATCCTCAAAGCGGTGGATCCTGGCGGGAACGGGGAAGGGGATGCTCAGTGTGGAGACCACTGCCTCGCCCTTCTCCAGGGTCTGGATCTCTATGTCCATGGAGGATAGATCCTGCTTGGCCGACTCCTCCAGTTGCTTGCGGTCGTTCCTGTCTCCCAGCCCCATCACCACCAGGGTGTTGAACTGGGAGAGAAGCTGCCTGTCTATCAGCTTGGGCTGCTGGGTGATGGCACACAGACCCACACCGAACTTCCTCCCCTCCCGGGCAATGCTCTCGAAGCGAGAGGTATTGCTCCCTGCCCCCAGAACCCTCTGTGCCTCCTCGATGGTGATCAGGCAGTTCTTTCTCTCCTCTGCCGGATCCTTCTTATACTCCTCTAGGATGTGCCGGGAGAGGACGGAGAGCAAAAAAAGCTCTGAGCGATCGTTCAATCTTGGTATATCCACCAGGACCACATCACCTTTCTGCAGCCGGGCAAGGATATTGGCCAGACTCGACCTGCTCTTGATATATTTATTTCTCTCCAGCTCATTTTTGATCCGCCGCACCAGGACCATGATGGTGGTATCCTTGAATCCATCCTGCACCATCCTAGCCAGGCCCTCTGGACTCTGGATCTCCTGCAGCCAGTTGTTTGAGTCCAGTAGTCTGGAAATGGCATCCAGGGCATCCCTCTGAGGCGGCGACCACTCATAGAGCAGAGCAATATCCTCGGGCCGGACATCGCTCTCAGATATGGCCAGCTCCTCGACCCCTGGATCAGATGAGTTCTCCTTGTTGGTAGAAAAGCAGGCGAGGCCCTCTCTATATCTATTCAAGTGAAGAAGGCCCTTGACCGATCCGGATGGGTGCCTCTTTCCCTTCAAATACTCTCCATGAGGATCGACTATCAACAGGCCGAACTTGGACTCGCCCCGAGCAGCCAGGCGCATGCAGGAGGCGGCAAATACCTTCATAAAATTGGATTTGCCCATGCCAGTGGTGGCGAAGACCCCCATATGATGGTCCATATCCAGGCTATGCAAAGAGACGGGGATCTCCTCGACAAGCCGTGAGCCGTTTCTCAGGTATCCCACCTCTATATCTCCCATTCTTATCTTGAGAAAGCCAAACTCCTCCTTCTCCGCCCGTTCCACAGGCGAGAACTTCGTGGGCAGTGTTCTGGCCTTTCTGAAGGCTCCATCCGGGAATGCGCAGCCCAAGGGCTCAGCGATCACCCGGTTGAATATCTGATCGTGGTCATAAAACTGGGTGCCCCTCATGGTGGTATCCCAGTGGCCGTCATAGTTGGAGCTGTGCTCGATGTTCAGGACCCTTGCCAGGAAGGTGAGGTCCTGATCCTTGATGGAGAATATCTGCCCCACCTCCACCCGGTCCTGGCGGGAGTTGTAGGGGACGGTGAAATGATACTCTCTGACGCTCTTGGAGATAATGCGGTAGGTGGTTCTCTCATCTTCTATCACCAGCCGCCCCTCATCCCCTGTGACAATTCGATCTTCATCTCCCCCTTCTGCCCCTTTCAGGATGGAATCGATATCCGGCTTCGGCATCACTATAGATTCTCCTTCTCTTGACTCATCATTCCCGCTCATTCTGCCCCGCTAGATCCCCTGCCGCATCTCCAGGATGTCATGATAATCCTGCATGAGCACTGCTATCTGGCGGGGGCTCAGACCATCCCGGTAGAGCTTATCCTTCAGCCTCATCCTCACAGAGGCTCCCTCATTATCTGTGATCTTGATATCCCGGTGGGCGCGGAAGAGGGCATGGGGATAGCCTGGGCACTCCGCAGAGGTCGAGCAGGATGATATCCCGGCCAGCGCCTCCTCAACCTGTCCGGCAAGATAACCCGGGACATCCACCCGGAAGGCATGATCGCTCCTCCCGGTGAAGCGGACGATGAAGCTCTCCCCTCCCCATTTGCCCGGGCCCCGGTTCACCCTCTTGTCCTTCAGGTTCAGGTACCAAGGAGAGTTGGGCAGGAGCATGCTCCCTGCCTGGTTTGTATGGTACATAAATGGAAGGGATATCCCCTCCCCCCAATAAAGGGAGCTGGACTTGGCCACAGCCAGGAGGGCGACCCCCCTCTCCTCTGCCCGGCGGAAGACACTGGAGAGGGCGGCTCGCAGGGGCTCGAAGACATCGAAGCTGCCATCATAGAGGATGATGTCGCCGGGCTTCGCCACACTGATGGCATCATTCAGAGAGGCATACTCCTGCAGCTCCCGGAAGTAGGTGGAGAGCCTCTCCAGATCCTCCTCCTTGAGATCGATCTGATCTTGGCCCAGCCGCTTCAGAGGGGGGGCGAACTGATCGGCATAGATTGCAGGATCGGCAAAGAAGATATCATCGAAGGTTATCACCGTCCTTTTCCACTTCTGTCCCTGATAGACCACATAGCCTGAACGGATCAGATTGATGGCGGCCACAGACCAGCCGCAGACAGAGACGTTAGAGCCGTCTGCTGCCAGGATATCTCCCTCAAACTCGATGGGCTCAAAGGGGATGAAATCGCTGCTTTTCACCCCCGTCTCCTGGCAGTACCGATCGATCCCGTCCAGGAGGATGTGATCCCTTATCAGCTCTGCCACCAGGGAGAGGCGCAGGTCGCTCAACATTCAGATCAAGTTAAAAACGGCAAGGTATATACGGATTGCTGTCTTGAGGCAGCAATGATCAAAAATTGACAGATGATGAGAGGAGTCTGGCAGGAGAGGTAGGGGTGATAAGGAGGGAGGCAAAAGTCGTGATGTAGGAGGGAAAAATAGAATTTGACTTTTGCCAACCTCGCTGTACTGCAATTAACGAAATAAATAGTTTTCGGTGTTCGTTCATCAACGAGAGACAGAAGTATTGATGGCTGGCTGAATTCCTCCGCTCTCCCCCTGCATCTCCTCCTGCATCCTCCTCTGCATCTCTCTTTGCATCTCCTCCTTCAGCCCGCCCAGCTCTTTTTTTAGCAGTTGAAAGATGGCTGAGATCACTCCCAGCATGGCGGGAGCGAGAAAGAATCCGAAGATTCCGGCCACAAGCCCCCCGCCAAGGAATGCAAGCAGGACCAGCATGGGATGGATCGAGGACCTGGCATAGACGATATAGGGCCGTATGATCAGCTCCGCTGCCAGCACCAGAATCGAGGCTGCAATGAAGAATACTATCGCCTCCATCGGTCCCACATCGATATATCTGGATATGGCAGTCAAGAGGAAGATGAGCCAGGTTAGAAATGGTACCACACCTGCCAGAAGGATTATGCTGGCCATGGCCAGGGGCCTGGGGATCTCAAAGAGGTAGAAGATGGGAATAGAGGCTATGCCATAGACCATAGCAGTGAATATGCTGCCCGTGTAGATGCCGCTCAATATGCCGTCAATCCTGATCAGGCATCGCAGCTCAAAATCCCCGTTCTTCTGCTTCAAGAAGGAGACTGCTGCCTCATGCAGCCTGTCGCCATCCGCCAGCAGATAGTAGCTCACACAAAAAGCGATCAAGAGGTTCAGAAGACCCATGGTCAGACTGGTCCCCAGATTGGAGACCGGCAGGCTGGTGAGCAGAGAGAGGCCAACCCCTATCAGGTTATTCATTCCTCTGGCGGTCTCATCGAAGATGAATTGCGGTATATAAATGCGGGATATGAACTCCTGGCCGGTGGCTGCGATAGCTCCCCGATGGCTCTGCAGCCAGTTAAGCTGGCTTGCAGCCTCGATAACCCCGGCTGCAAATATGATGCATAGCGGGCCGATAATGCAGATGATGGCCACAAGTGAGCCTATCCATCTTCTCTTTCCAAATAGATCCCTCACCGGCCGACCAAGATAGGCGAAGACAAACCCAAGGATGATGCCATCCTGGAGCGGCCAGATGAAGTAAGAGTAAAGTATGATAAGAAGTATTGTTGCGGCGATGAGCCAACTCCTATGGCTGTACAGACATGATAGATCCCTCTCCATGTATGATCCAAGCTAGTGCTATCACAATATTAACTTTGGGATGATTTGAGATGATTCCTGGAATGGATTCAGGGATGATCCTGAGACGATTCTCACAATCATATTGGCTCAGCTTCAGGGGAGAAGAGCTGCAGCCAGGAATGCCAATAAAGCCACAGCCATTCCCTTTTTCATCTCTTTTTGGGAGCCTGATGCATCCCCCCGGATGACCTTGAATACAGCAAAAAGGATAAGCAGATCAGCCACCGCCACCATCAGCAGATATGCTCTGCCAAAGCGAGGGAGGAGGCTTAAGAGAACTCCTGCCAATCCGAAGAGCCCGGCCAATGCTGCCGCCGCCCTCTCGCCCGCCAGAATGGGCAGTGTCCGGGCCCCGCCCAGCCGATCTCCCTCCATATCCTCGATATCCTTGGCGATCTCCCGGCTCATGCTGACCAGAAGAGAGAGGCCGAAAGGAATCTGATTGGCCAGAAGGCCCATAAGCCCGGCGGCTGCCCCGCCAAAGAGGAAGGTGGAAGCTGTCAGATAGGAGACGGACAGATTTCCCAGCAGAGGGGCAGCCTTCAGATCTCTGGCATAAAAGAGTAAGAGAAGGGAGTTGAAGACGGCAATGACCAAAGAGATCTGGCCTGCCAGGCTGGCCAGGATGCAGCCGGCGGCGAAGAGAGCAATAGAGTAACAGAAAGCAGTCTTTGGCCTTATGCGCTTGCTGGGGATGGGCCGGTCCGGTCTGTTGATGGCATCGATCTGCCGATCATAGTAATCGTTGATTGCATTTCCAGCGCCGGTGATCAGGAAGACAGCTCCGGTGATGATCAAGGCAGTGCCGGCATCCCATATCCCGGCGATGAGAAGGCCGATGATGGCAGCGGCTGATGCCATCAAGCAGTTGAACGGGCGGAGGATCTCCCAGAAGGCCTGCAACTCTAACCCTCTTCAGCTGCCTCAAAATGAGGTAGCACGTGTAAGATAGAGCAGATAGATCTCAGTTAAGTAGCTATCGATATGGCCGGAGCGGTCGGCTGATCTCCAGCCGCCGAAATGGATGCCTATCCCTCCTTTAGTGTCAGCATCCTCTCCAATCTGATCGTCCAGATCATCCTCGCTATGGCAGTCGAAATAACTGCAAATCTTTCTATCCAAAGGCCCCTGGATTTGTCTGGAATTGCCACCCCCGGTCCAGCATGCTTCCTCTCTCTTCTCCTCGTCTCCAGCCACCTTCTCACTTGAGCCGGCTGGTGCTAATGAAGGCGAGGGAGCAGAGGGGGCTGGAGCAGATGCAGCAGTTGAGCAGGCGGGCGAGGGAGCAGATGCGGCAGAAGGGGAGGCAGAGAAAGCAGGTGAGGGAGAAGATGGAACATGTGATGGATCAGAGGAGAGCTTCAGAAGAAAGGTGCTGCTGGCAGGTACCTTCTCCCTGTAGATCAACCCCGAGCCCCGCAGCCTAGTTACCACCTTTGAGCATTTGCTGCTGTCGATACCCAGGATCCGTCTCAGATCGGATTGATAAATTCCCCCTGGCTGCGAGGCTATAATGCCCAGCGCCCTCTCCTGCAGAGCAGCAATGCTGCTCTTAGCGGCAAATCCCGACCTCTCCCCCATCTTTATACTCCCTTTAGGTCAGTACTAAAACTTAATTATTTTTGATATACTGTAATGAACTCTTTTGATATAAAACCTTTTTCCTTACCCCATTGTTTTGTATAAAGAGAAATGAAATAACACCTGAATTGGGCAGTTATCTGGCAAATACTGAGAATTAAGGCAGAAATACGATTTATATTCAAATATTTTTCGATATATTCGAGCGCTGGCAGAGAGTGGGGATGGTGGTGGCAGGAGAATCCAATAAAATTATATCTGTCTGTTGAGGGGGAACCGGCTCCGTATCTCCTCTGCCTTCAGCATGGGCAAACCCGTCTCCGCCACCATCCCCTCAAGCCTCCTTCTCTCTGCCGATCGCAACGACTTGCGGTCGATATAGGCATAAGCAGCATTGGAGAGGACTCTGGCAAGATCGACCACCTCCAGATCCAGGTCCGGCACCTGATAGCTGGAGAACATATGGCCGAAGGCTACCCGGGAGTTGAAGATCAGCTCTGTCTGCCTCTGCACATAATGCCCTCCCCCAAAGCCCAAAAAAACGGGCAGCTCCTCTGGCTCAAGTGCCAGGATCGCTCTGGCCACTGCCTCTCCCGCCCTCTCGTCTCTCCACTGTTCCATTGTGCTGCCGATCTCAGCGAAGAAGGAGGGGGTCCTTATATCCACCGGACCGTGATGGCTGGCCTCAGCAGATACGATAAACTCCGGCATTGAACGGGAGGCGATGGCAGAGATATTATGGAGGAATGATCTCAGGCCAGCAGGGGCAGCAGCCGAAAGATGGCTCTCTCCCCCTCCCGCATCCAGGATGCCTGTGAAATGCCCTCCAAACCAGGGCAAAGCTGCCTTGGCCTCATGCCGGCAGGGGAGGACGATCATCTCCGGATGGAGATCCAGCTCCGCCAGCAGCGCATCCAGCCCCACGAGGGCAGTCTGCCTGCCATCATGGACCAGAAGGCAGAATGGCCCGCTGACCTGGTATCCCTCATGCTCCTGCCAAGGCTGCAGCTCAAGCAGATGCCCGAGGATATTGAGGCTTGCCGGATCTGCCCGGGAGCAGACTACGGCAATCTGCCCAGATCGCCTAATCTTCAGATCTCCCTGCCAATTTCCAGCATATCAGCTACCATCGGCGCATAGTCTATCTTGGTGGATCTGATCTCACTGAGTGGCATGATGACCAGCATCGGCCTTTCATTGATGAGCCCCTGGGTGGAGAGGTTGCGCAGCTCCAGGTCCATGCGGCTCTTCAGCTCTGGATAGCCGGTGGAAAGGAATGCTCCGAATATCTCGCCAGGCTGCATATAGGTGAAAAGCGGTGCACCAATCCTGCGGAATGCTTGATAAACCCGGTCGAGATCCTCAGGATCGTGACCATGCCTGATGGGCATATGATAAAAGGACATCAGCTCACAGCAGATCTTCTGCCAGTCAATGTAAGCCTCCCGGGTCAACAGGCCGTTTTGGAAGAACTTGGCCCGCTTTCCAGAGATCGTTGGCCGGGAGATGCCCGTTCTTCTGGATAGTTCAAGATCAGAGAGCATAGGATACTTCACAAAAGCATAGAGGGTAAGCTTGTCCTTCTCTGTCAGGCGGGAGTCTTCAGTCAGAGCAGGCCGGGGAGGGACGCTCTCTGGGGGAAGATCCTCCCTTCCCAGATCGAAGAGGCCATTTACCGCCAGGGCGGCATCGGAGGAGTAGCCGGAGACCTGAAACGGATAGTGGAAGTAACGGATATCCTCGATGTAGCCTTTCCTGTAGTATTCATCGATTATGGGGTCAAAGTTCATCCGAAAGTCAGTCAGGCTCCGGGAATAGAATGTAGAGACTGAATCGGTGTCGGTAGCTGTATGTGATACGCAGTTGGGATGGTCTATCCATCTCCTTTTTGACTCGGACTCCTTCCTCACCTCATAGGGCGCAGTCGGATTGTATTTCACGAATACTGAGGTCAGGATTTCAGCCCCCACAGCATCTCCGGAAGGCACATTCAACAGCTTGATCAGTTTCCAGTCTCTGAACTTCCTCTTGCTCTTGAATATGGTCGACCGATCTACGCCTATATTGGAGGCGAGATCGATATCGCTGAATCCCGGATATCTGGCAAGACCGTAAAGAACCAACCTCTCCTTTGATGTCAGTTTTAGCTGCATTCGCATAACATATACATTTCATAAGTATTTATAGCTTGCTTATTCTTAGAGTATCGAATGAATACGTCCTTCATTTACATGGTATCACGGGATCAATTTTGCCAGAATTTCATTTACAGGCCAGTGGCCTGCACTCACAGCCTTCAGCTGCAATAAGGCAGAGCCTTCAGCCGCCAAGACAAAAAATGAGCCAGAGAGATGGCCCATCGCCCTGAATCCTGCCCGGCGGAACCGGGCGGCATTCCCCAGATATTTCCTGTTTTTTATGGCTCCACTGCAGTCTTTTCAGCCGAGAACCACAGCCGGCTGCCCCTCCAGAAGCTCAACCGCATGCTCTATACCCCAGTGAATCATTATCCATAACATGTCTTTATATAGAACTTCAAACAAGACATAGCTTCGGAAATAAATCTTCATAGAGGTAATAAATTGGCAGGACAATTCGGCGGAACCCCTATATTCGTTCTCAGGGAAGGAAGTCAGAGGACAGCAGGCAGAGAGGCGCAAAGATCCAATATCATGGCGGCAAAGGCTGTGGCCGGCGCTGTGAGGACCACCCTTGGGCCCAAGGGAATGGACAAGATGATGGTGGACACCTTGGGGGATGTTGTCGTCACCAATGATGGCGTCACCATTCTTAAAGAGATGGACATCGAGCATCCAGCAGCCAAGATGATGGTGGAGATCGCCAAGACCCAGGACACTGAGGTGGGAGATGGCACAACCACAGCCGTCATCCTGGCAGGGGAGCTTCTCAAGCAGTCGGAGGATCTGCTGGATCAGGATATCCATCCCACAGTGATCGCTGCCGGATACAGAGCGGCGGCAGATAAATCCATGGAGATCCTCCAGAGCCTGGCCATCGATGTCACAGCAGATGATGATGAGCTTCTCAAGAACATCGCCATCACTGCCATGACCGGCAAAGGATCTCAGTCCTCCAGGAAGAGCCTGGCCGATATCGCTGTAAGGTCAGTGCAGGCGGTGATGGATGAGGATGGATCGGTGGACATCGACAACATCACTGTGGAGAAGAAGGTGGGCGGCAGCATAGCCGACACCAAGATCGTTCAGGGAGTGGTCATAGATAAAGACCGCCTCCACCCCAGCATGCCCAAGAAGGTCACAGGTGCACGAATTGCATTGCTGAACGCTGCTGTGGAGATCGAGAAGACTGAGATCGATGCCAAGATCCAGATAACCTCCCCCCACCAGTTGCAGGCATTCTTGGACCAGGAGGAGAAGATGCTCAAGGAGATGGTCGACAGGATCTCTGCCACAGGAGCCAATGTCCTCTTCGTCCAGAAGGGTATTGACGATCTGGCCCAGCACTACCTGGCCAAGGCGGGCATATACACTGTGCGCCGAGTCAAGAAGAGCGACATGGAGAAGCTGGCCCGCGCTACAGGAGGAAGGATTGTAACCAGCATTCATGAGATCAGCAAGGATGACCTGGGAGCAGCCGGCCTGGTGGAGGAGAGAAAGGTCAGCGATGAGAAGATGACCTTCGTTGAGGAGTGCAACAACCCCAAGTCCGTCTCCATCATCCTGCACGGCGGAACTGAGCACGTAGTCGATGAGCTGGACAGAGCAATGGAGGATGCCCTTCGGGTGGTGGGAGTGGCAATTGAGAACAAATCGCTGGTCGCTGGCGGAGGAGCACCGGAGATAGAGCTGGCCTTAAGGCTCAGGGCTTATGCCTCCACTGTGGGTGGCCGCGAGCAGTTGGCGATAGAGTCCTTTGCCGATGCCATGGAGATCATTCCCAAGACCCTGGCCGAGAACGCCGGCCTGGATCAGATCGATACTCTGGTCTCACTGCGCAGCCAGCATGAGAAAGGCATCAAGAGCTCAGGCCTGGACATGGAAGCGGGCAAGCCGGTGGATATGATGGAGGTTGGAGTGCTCGAGCCATTGAAGGTCAAGACCCAGGCCATAAGCTCAGCAGCAGAGGCCGCAGTCATGATACTCAGGATCGACGATGTGATCGCCTCCAGGTCCGGTGGACCGGATGGAATGCCGGGTGGAATGCCCGGAGGCATGCCAGGCGGGATGGGTGGCATGGGAGGAATGGGAGGAATGGGAGGAGCGGACTTCGAATAAGCCCTCCCCCTTTTTCTCCCTTTTGAAGGATAGTTTATAAAAGCGAAGGATAGTTTATAAAAGTGAAGGATAGTTTATAAAATTGAGGGGTAGTTTATAAAAATTGTTTTGATAGAATAGGCGGCAGAGACTGCCGCCCTACATTAACCTATGAGAACATGCGAAGGGAGTCCTCAGATCCCTCGATCTCATCCCCCAGAACCTTTCCAATCGCCTTCTCGAAGTCATCCCTGCTGACAGTGGTCGCATTTCTGCGCAGAGCATTCATTCCCGCCTCCACGGCGATGGATTTCAGATCTGCGCCGCTCGCCTCATCAGTCTCTTTGGCGATCTGAGCCAGGTCGACATTCTCTGCCTTCTTCATCTTCCTGGTATGGATCTCCAGTATCTTGAGGCGGCCCTCCAGGGATGGCATGGGGATCTCGATGATCCGGTCAAAGCGCCCCGGCCTGAGCAGGGCAGGGTCCAGGATGTCAATCCGGTTTGTGGCAGCAATGATCCTGATATCCCCTCTTGTCCGGAAGCCATCCATCTCCGCCAGGAGCTGCATCATTGTCCTGTTTACCTCTGCGCTGCCCGTGGTCCCGTCATGGGTTCTGACGCTCCCCACTGCATCTATCTCATCGATGAATATGATGCTTGGTGCCTTCTCCCGTGCCATCTGGAAGATATCGCGAACCAGTTGTGCCCCTTCCCCGATGAACTTATGCACCAGCTCAGATCCGGACATATGAATGAACGTGGCTTTGGACTCATGGGCCACGGCCTTGGCGAGCAGCGTCTTGCCCGTTCCAGGCAGGCCGTAGAGCAGCACGCCTCTGGGTGGCTCAATGCCGATATCCTGGAAGATCTCGGGGTTTGTGAGCGGAAGCTCCACAGTCTCCCTGACCTCCTGGATCTGCTCCTCCAGGCCGCCGACCTGATCATAAGATACATCCGGAAGCTCAACCAACTCCATGACCTTGGCCCGGACATCCACTGAGCGCTCGAGAATGCGGACAATGGTGAGGCTGTTGTTGATTGCCACCCTAGAATTGGGCTGGAGCTGCTCTGCCATCTCCGGCGAGACCGTGGTGATGAACTCCTGATTGTTTCCATGCTGCCTCAGCAGGACATAGTCCGGCCCCATCTCGACAACCGTAGCCAGGAACAGCGGCATCCTCTTTAAGAGAATGTTCTCCTTCTTCAGCCGCTCGACCTCACGCAGATACTTCTTATTGGCGATGAGGGATTCGAAGAGCTTTGCCCTCACCTCCTCCTTCTCCAACCTGGTGGTCTCCAGCTCCTCCGCCAGGATTTTGGTGTCGGATTCCAGTGCTGCGATCCTCTTCAGGAATGTCTCCTGTATGGTGTCTTGACCAGAGAATGCTGTTGATTCACTCATATAATCAGAAAATGAGTCTTCAAGGCTTATAAATTCATCTCTGCCTCGAAAGATATTAATCATAATATAGTTAATTATAATCTGTGGTTATATGATAAGCCTTCATAAATATGCACCACCCCAGTTCGAGGTGGTAGAGAGAAAAGGAATCGGCCATCCGGATACCCTGGCAGATGGGATATCAGAAGCCATTTCTCGCTCCCTGTCGGGGTATTACCTGGAGGAGTTCGGCCAGATTCTGCACCATAATGTGGACAAGGTCTTGATCATCGCCGGCCAGAGCCAACCCCGATTTGGCGGCGGCTCGATATCCAAACCGCCATCGGTGGTTGTAGGGGGGAGAGCTACAAAGACTCATGCAAGGCCGCTGGATGAGATAATTGAGGAGGCGACAGCCGCGATCTTCCGCAATACAGTAAAAAATCTGGAGACATTTTTAGTGGAACCGAGAGTGGAAGAGGGGGCCCCGGAGCTGAGAAGCCTCATCGGCAAAGGGGCCAATGATACCTCCATCGGGGTGGGATATGCCCCCTTGAGCTCCACTGAGAGGCTGGTCTTGGAGCTGGAAGAGGAGGTGAGGGGGATCAGGGGGGTGGGAGAGGACACCAAGATCATGGCAGTACGGATAGACGACCGCCTGAACCTGGTGGTTGCTGCTGCCATGGTCGACCGGTTCATAGGTTCGCGAGAGGAGTATGAGGATGCCAGGGCACAGGTTTATGAGATGGTGAAGAGGAGAGCCGGCCAGGGGTCAGAGGTGGGGGTCAACTGCGCAGACAGCGGCGATAACATCTATCTTACTGTCACTGGAACCTCGATTGAGATGGGAGATGATGGTGCCACCGGGCGAGGAAACCGGGGAAACGGGCTGATCACCCCTATGCGCCCCATGACCATGGAGGCCATCGCAGGAAAGAACCCGGTGAGCCATGTGGGGAAGATCTACAATGTCCTCGCCCAGCGCTGCGCCAGGGAGATCGCAGAGCTGGAGGGGGCAAGAGAAGCATATGTCACCCTGGTGAGCAGGATCGGCTCGCCCATAAGCCAGCCGCTGCTGAGGGCAGTTCGTATATCAGGGGATATGCAGCTTACAGCCGCAAGGGAAGCAGAGATCAACCACATCCTGGACTACTGGCTGGAGAGGAGCGGCGACCTGGTGGAGGAGTTTGTAAAAGGGAGGCTGATGCTGTATTGATTTTTCTAGATTCACTCTCCCTTTGAAACCTCTTTTTTGGCCATCTGCAGCCTCTGCTTCGCAGTGTATCCGGTGGCCTTTTCCAGGAAATTCCGGAAACGCTTGTTGGTGTCAAGGGCCAGCTCGTCGCTTACGCCCAGGTCAGATTCCGTGATCACATTGAGCTTTTTGCCATTGATCGAGACCCGTACGCTCTTCAGAGCGCCAAAGGAGAGAGAGAGCTTGCCATCCTCCTCCCGTATCTCCGTTGGGAACTCCTCTTCTAGCACCCCTCTGATTCTCTCCATATCCGGCTTGAATCCACGCTTGAATGGGTAATCCATAAGAGGCCTCATGGTCTCTTATCGAGTATAGATGTTTCGAGCCGAGAAGAGATCAATGCCGTTCAAAAAATAGGATGGAATAGAATTCATCCTCCTGATTCAGATATTGGCGTACCTTGCTGCATCCCCCAACTCCTCCTGGATTCTGAGAAGCTGGTTGTACTTGGCCGTCCTCTCGGAGCGAGCAGGGGCGCCGGTCTTCAGCAGCTCACAGCCCAAAGCAACTGCAACATCAGCCAGGGCTGCATCCTCGGTCTCTGCAGAGCGGTGCGAGGCCATAACCCTCCATCCTGCCCGGAAGGACATACGGGCGGCATCGAAGGCCTCGGATACTGTTCCAATCTGGTTGAGCTTGAGAAGAAGGGCATTGCCTGCGCACATCTCGATCCCCTTCTCCAGGCGTTTGATATTGGTGACGTAAAGGTCATCCCCCACGATGATGGTTCCTGGAAGCTTCGCTGTGAGGCGGGCGAAGTCGTCATAGGCCTCCTCCTCAAAGGGATCCTCCAGGGATATGATGGGATAAGTGTTCACCAGATCGACATAATAGTCGATGAGCTCTCCCGGAGAGAGGCGATTCCCATCTACAGAGTAGCCCCCATCCAGATAGAAGCTGGAGGCAGCAGCATCAAGGCCGATCTTGATCTCCTCTCCATAGCCGCTGATATCAAAGGCGCTCATGATGGCATCCAGGGCATCGCGGGTCTTGACCAGTGGAGGAGCATAGCCACCCTCATATCCAACGTTGGTGGCTCCCACGCCATATTTCCCCTGCAGGATCTTCCCTAAGGCATGGTAGGTCTCAGCAGCCATGCGCAGGCCCTCGCTGTAGCTCTTGGCACCAGTGGGCAGGATCATGAACTCCTGGATGGATAGCTCATTGCCTGCATGCTGCCCACCATTGAGGACATTGAAGGAGGGAATGGGAAGAGTGACTGTATTCACCCCTCCAAGGTACCTATAAAGAGGCACTCCAGAGGACATCGCAGCCGCTTTTGCCACTGCTATGGAGACACCCAGAATGGCATTGGCTCCCAGATTGGCCTTGGTCGCCGACCCGTCCATCCTTATCATCAGATTATCGATCTCCCTTTGAGAGGAGGCATCCAGACCCAACACCTCGGGAGCAATCACCTCATTCACATTCTTGACTGCCTTCAGTACGCCCTTGCCATTATACCTCTCGCCCCCATCCCTCAGCTCCAGGGCCTCATGAGTGCCTGTTGATGCGCCCGAGGGCACTGCCGCCCGACCGAAGCCGCAGCAGGTGTAAACATCAACCTCGACGGTCGGGTTTCCTCGTGAGTCAAGGATCTCACGAGCGTGAATCTTCTCGATCTCGAATGACATCATGTACCACGATCTGCAGTTTGCAGACCTATCTATTAAAGTTAGCGTGCCCCCCCTTTCAGGAGCCTCCTGCAGGAGCTGGCCGCCCTGAGAGGTCCCCATCGATAGTGGAGAGGAAAAAAAGAGAAAAAGCAGCCTTGAAGCTGCCTCTCACAGGCTAAATGCCCTCTCCCTCCGAGGTGTCTATATCCCAATCAGGCGGCTGCCATTCATCATATAGGGTGGTTCTTGCTCTTCTCCCGGTATGGCCAAGGTCCAGGTAGGATGTCGCAATGCTGCTATAGCTTCCAGATCCGTCTATTGAACTGGCATCCAGATGCACATTATTGATGTAATTGCCGTTTCCGGATGCCTTCACAGTATACTCCACCCTCATGACCTGATCCGGCCCGATATCCGCAATCACCCAATGGATACGCTCGCCATCGTAGCTTGCGGGGACTGGATCGGCCTTGATCAGGCTCATGCCGCCCGGCAGGTCATCGTCCAGCCGGGCAGCCATGGACCCATTGGCATTATTCTTCAGGATGATGGCATAATGGACCAGGAATGGATCGATTGGATCCACCCGGACCTCCTTTTCCAGGGCCATCATTGGCTGGCAGCAGCCTATCCAATCATGCTCTATAGAGCTATAGGCAGATGCTGTCACATGCTGCCCTCCTGCCATACTGCTGACCTCTGCCCGGTTGAGCAGATTGCCCGGTGCAGACTCAGTCACATTTAACTTCAGGGTTATGCTCAGAGTGTCTCCTATTCCCAGATGAAGCACCGTCCAGTTGACGGCATCCTCCCCGATCGCTACCGGCTGCAGAGATGAGCCTATGTACTCAGTTCCTGGTGGGAGGAGGTCCTGAACATATAATGGAGCAAGAGCACAGTTGCCATCATTGGTTATGCTGATGTTGTACTCGGCTACAGTGAGATTCTTCCTGTCAACCCACTCCGGCCTGATCCGCCCCACCTTTCTTATAGATATATGCGGCTGATCATAGTTGGACACGCCGCTCAGGGCGATGCTTCTTGCAGTGGTGAACTCTCCGATATATCGGTCCTCGCTGTCGATCAGATCTGTGCCGTTGCTGCTGGTAGCCTTTGCCCTGTAGTCCGCAACTCCCTTGAATGTGGCATTGGACCTCATCTCTGAGAGGCCAAGGGAGACGGCATCCTTCTTCAGATAATCCAGTGAGCTGTAGCTCTCACTGATTATGCTCGCCGGGGAGGTTCCATTCGCCGGGGCACAGCCATCCTCAACCCTGCTGCCGGACTGATCTCTCTTTGCGACGATGACTCCGCCCTGCTGGGACCCGCTCTTAGACCACATTCCTTCCCTCCATTTCAGCTCTTGAGGTGCAGCAGATGGGCGGCTCAGGTTCACTGCCTTATGGGCCAGGCTGACGTCTTTGGCCATATAGTTGGAGAAGGTGTCGATCTTCTCTTCAATGCTGTAGCTGCCGGTGCCTGACTCATAGCTCCTTTGAGATTGGCCTGTTCTCCTGTCCGATGAGACATAGCCCTCTCCGGATGCTGCCCTCTCCGATGCAGCACTTGAGCCGTATTCCTGGAAGGATTCATTCAATTGGAACTGGCCGCTATACTCCTCCTGTGCCTCGAAGATGGGCTTTGTCCCTGCCCCCTCCTGCACTGACCGCTTGGAAAAACCAATGCTTGCTGTTCCATTGAAGCGGGAGTCCAACCTCATCTGCGAGCCGTTCTCGTCCATCTTGATGTATGTCTCCCGATCTATGTCGGTTGCATGGCGGTAGGTCTCATGCATACTGGCGCCGGTTACATAGTTCTTGCCCTGGGTCTTCTCCGCCCATTGAGATGAATAATTGAGCTTCCGGTCGTTGGGAAGCTGGAAGGCCTCAGGCGCATAGAGAGCAGAGGTGCTCTGCCGGGAGATGATGGACCGGTTCGAAGAGAGCAATCTGGTGCTCTCATCGCTTCGATACAGTCCGCTTCCATGCTCTCTCACCTGCAGATCGGTGCCAATCTCCCTGATCTCCACACTGGCACAGCTCTGCCTGGACCAGGTCTGGCTTCCCACCCTTGCAGTGGCATAGACGCAATTTGTGACTGCCATCGAGGCCATGCCTGTGGTAAGGTCGCTATGTACATTGACAAAGCCCCTGCCGGATACATTCTGACTCTTATCAAAGGTTATATTCGACTGGGGATAGACCGCCACCACAGTTATAGTCTCACAGCTCTTGTTCAGGATCTGAGCGAAGTGCCACTGACCATCACTGCCGGGCTCAGGATAGCTGGCGACGACTCTAACCTTACTGTTATCAAATACATCCTTTACCACCACGTCCTTCAGAGGGAAGTAATCAAGTGGATTGCAGATGGTGATGGTATAGGTCATCTCCTCCCCCGGCCGGTAAACGAGCTTATCCGCAGTCTTGGTGATGGTGAATGGAGATGGCACTGCAGTCACATTCGCCCGCGCCTCGCACTTCACCCGCTCATTGCTCCCCACAGGGGTCCCTTCCGCCAGGAATCTGTTCTCCAGTTCACCGAAAGCAGTTCCTGTGATGGAGGTGATCATCTCGATCTGGACCTTCTCCCCCGGTTTCAGGCATCCCAGATCCTCCCAGATCACCCTGCCTTCTTCATTCAACTCTCCTTGATGCTCATCGCTCATATACTGCAGACCCTCAGGAAGCAGATCCTCTGCAGTGATATTGCAGATCTCTGTGGCTCCGACATTGGCTACGACCAGGGTGAAGTTGACAGTGCTTCCGGGCAGGCCATCCGTCTCGCCAGCTGTCTTGATGGCGCCTATGCCCGAGCTGTATCCCTCCACCACTGCCATGGAGCTGGCTGATATATCCTCGCCGTGCTCCGGTCTGCCCACTACGTCAACCCGATTTACTAAAGACCCGTAGACTGTTCCATCCATTCTGACCTTTATCCAGAGGTCCTCCGTCTCCCCCGGTTGCAGCGGCCCGATATCCGTCCAATTGATGTAGCGACCGCTGCTGACTCCTCCCTGTGATGAGGCCAGATATTCCAGCCCCTCTGGCAGCAGATCGCTGACAAAGACGGGGCTGAGGAGGGCTTCACCGTTATTTGTTACATTGAGCTTGAATGTCAGAATGCTCCCAATGGTGCCAAATGCTGGATCAGCGCTCTTGATGACTGAGATCTTCGCCTCTCTTGCCAGAACATCAGCACTGGCACTGGAGCTGACATTCTCCCCGTGTTCCGGCTGACCGGCGGCCTCAACCAGGTTGGTTAAGGTCTGGCTGCCCGATATCGGGCCGTCGATACGAGCCACAATCTCCAGCTTCCTGCTCTCGCCCGGGGCCATGGGTCCAATGTTCGGCCAGAGGACATTCTGGCCCTGGTTTGATCCTGCCGGGCTGGAGGAGAGATAGCTCATCCCCGCCGGCAGCTGATCGCTTGCCGCTACATTAAGCAGTGGAGCAGCTCCACTGTTTGTGACATCTATTGTGAATGTCACTGTGGCGCCGGGAGATCCAGAGGCTGGATCTGCCCTTTTATTGACTGCGATCCTGGCCTCACTGGCTAAGACCTCAGCAGAATCGGAGGCAGTGACATTCTGGCCGTGCTCGGGCTGGCCCATCACCTCAATCTGGTTGGTGAATGTCTGGCTGCCCGATAGCGGGCCTGTGATTCTGGCAGTGATCTTCAGCTGCCTGCTCTCACCTGGTGCCATGGGCCCGATATCAGGCCAGAAGACCTTCTGGCCCTGGTTCGTTCCTTCCGGGCTGGAGGAGAGATAGCTCATCCCTCCGGGCAGCAGGTCGCTCGCCGATACATGAGGCAGTGCCGCCGCTCCAGTGTTTGTCACATCCATTGTGAAGAGCACCTCAGCCCCCGGAGAGCCGAATGATGGATTGGCGCTCTTGACGACGGAAATACTGGCCTCTTTTGCCAGGACATCGGCAGAAGCACTGGCAGTGACCTCCTTTCCGTGCTCGGGCTTTCCGGTTACATTCACCTGGTTGGTAAGGGTCTGGCTGCCCGATAGCGGGCCATCGATCAGGGCAATGATCTGCAGTTGCCTGTTCTCACCCGGCGCCATGGGCCCGATATCAGACCAGAAGACCTTCTGGCCCTGGTTTGCTGCCGCTGGTGTGGAGGAGATATAGCTCATCCCTCCGGGCAGCAGGTCGCTCACCGACACATGGGGCAGTGCCGCCGAACCAGTATTTGTCACCTCAAGAGAGAATCCGACTGCTGTGCCCGGCGAGCCTGATGATGGCTCTGCGCTCTTAACTACGGAGATCCCCGCTTCGCTCGCCTGGACTGTGGCCGAGGCACTGGCTGTTACATTCTCGCCATACTCCGGCTTTCCGGCCACAGTAACCTGATTGGTGAGGTTCTGAATGCCTGATAACGGGCCGTCGATATGAGCCACGATCTCGAGCCTCTTGCTGCTGCCAGGTGCCATCGGCCCGATATCCGGCCAGGAGACGATCTGGCCATCATTGGATCCTGCCGGGCTGGATGATACATAGCTCAGGCCAGAAGGCAGCAGGTCGCTCACGAATACATGAGGCAAGAGGGCTTGCCCCTCGTTTTTCACCTCCAGGCTGAAGGTCACAATTGTGCCTGGAGAGCCGAATGATGGGTCGGCCTTCTTCTCAACAGCGATCTTCGCCTCCTGTCCCCTGACAACTGCAGTATCGCTGGCAGTGACATTATCCCCATGTTCCGGCTTGCCGGCCACATCCACCAGGTTGGTGAAGTTCTCGCTGCCCGATATCGGTCCATCTATATTGGCCAGGATCTGGAGCCTTTTGATCTCGCCCGAATCCATTGGCCCGATATCAGGCCATATCACCTGCTGGCCCTGGTTGGACCCGGCAGGATCTGAGGAGATATAGCTCATTCCCGCAGGCAGATGATCGCGAACGAGGACGTGCGGCAGACGAGCAACACCGGTATTTTCGACCTCCAGATCGAAGGCCACGCTCGCCCCGGGCGAGCCGTATGCCGGCTGGGCGGATTTGATGACCGATATTCTGGCCTCACTGGTCAGAAGACTGGCTGATGCGCTGGCAGTAACATTATCGCCGTGCTCAGGCTTAGCAGATATGTCCACCTGATTGATGAGATCGATGCTGCCTGTTATCGGAGCATCGATCCGGGCCACGATCTCAAGCTGGCGGCTCGCTCCCGGCTCCATCGGGCCGATATCAGGCCAAAGCACATTCTGGCCCTGGTTTGATCCCGCAGGGGATGATGATATGTAGCTCATGCCTGCTGGAAGAAGGTCCCTCGCCAATACATTGGGAAGAAGGGCAGAGCCGTCGTTTGTCACATTTATGCTGAAGGTCACATCTGTCCCCGGAGAGCCAAAATCGGGATCGGCGATCTTGGTCACACCGACCTTCGCCTCCCGGGCCTGGACGGCTGCCGTGGCATTGGCAGTTACATTCCCTCCATGCTCCGGCTGCCCTACGGCCTGGACCTGGTTGATCAGATCCTTGATGCCGGATAGCGGGCCGTCGATTCTGGCTATGATCTGCAGCCTCCGGCTCTCACCCGGTGCCATGAGTCCGATATCAGGCCACATCACCTGCTGGCCCTGGTTGGACCCGGCAGGATCTGAGGAGACATAGCTCATTCCCGCAGGCAGCAGATCGCTGACCGACACCCTCATCAATGGAGCAGCACCGCTATTGGCGACGTCCATAGTGAAGGTTACATCGGTCCCAGGGGAGCCGAATACCGGATTAGCCACCTTGCTGATGGCGATCTTCGCTTCACTCGCCCTGACCTCTGCTGAAGCACTGGCGGTCACATTCTGGCCGTGCTCCGGCTGTGCTGAGACCTGAACCTGGTTGGTGAGAGTCACGTTCCCTGACACAGGAGCATCGATATGAGCCTTCAAGAGCAGCCTCTTGCTGCTGCCTGGCGCCATCGGTCCTATGTCAGACCAGTAGACATTCTGACCCTGGCCTGATCCCTCCGGGTGGGAGGAGAGATAGCTCAGACCCGCCGGCAAGAGATCGCTCACAAACACATGCGGCAGGAGAGCAGATCCGTTATTGGTCACGTCCACTGTGAAGACGACTGTTGTGCCCGGAGATCCGAATGAGGGATCTGCTGCCTTGCTGATAGCGACCTTCGCCTCGCTGGCCAGAACATCCGCGCTATCACGGGCAGTTACATTCTGGCCGTGCTGCGGCATTCCTGTTACCTCGACCTGGTTGGTGAGGGTGAGATTTCCGGATACCGGGCCGTCCAAACGAGCCACTATCTCCAGCTTCTTGCTGCTCCCCGGGCTCATCGGACCGATATTCGGCCAGATGACCCTCTGACCCTGGCTTGATCCCCCAGGATACGAGGAGAGATAGCTCATCCCTTCAGGCAGCAGATCTCTTACAGATACCACAGGCAAAGAGGCTGCGCCAGTATTGGTCACATTCAGGGTGAAGGTCACAATAGTGCCAGCAGAGCCGAACGCCGGCTCGGCTGCCTTGGCCACATCGATTTTGGCCTCGCTGGCCAGAACATCAACGCTACTGTTGGCTGTCACATTCTGACCGTGCTCTGGCCGGGCTGAGACCTGAACCAGGTTGGTGAGGGTTATATTGCCCTCTATCGGGCCGTCTATTCTGGCCACGATCTCCAGCCTCCGTCTCTCTCCCGAATCCAATGGGCCGATATCAGCCCAGAGCACCCTCCGGCCATGGCTTGCCGCCGCTGGTGTGGAGGAGATATAGCTCATCCCCTCAGGGAGGGTATCGCCGACGAATACATGGGGCAGGCGTGCTGCACCGCTATTGGTCACATCAATACTGAAGGTGACCAGGCTGCCAGGGGCGCCGAACGCAGGACAGGCTCCCTTGAGCACATCGATCCTCGCCTCTCTTGCAAGGACCTGGGCCGAGGCATTGGCAGTTACATTGTCTCCATGCTCCGGCATGGCCGATACAATCACCTCGTTGGTGAGAGTCTTGCTTCCAGTGATAGGAGCGTCGATATGGGCCACAATCTCTAGCCTCTTGCTCTCTCCCGCTGCCAGGGGCCCGATGTCAGGCCAGGATAGATTCTGGCCCTGTCTGACCCCTGCGGGGGTCGACGATACATAGCTCATCCCTTCTGGGAGCTGATCGATGACAGATACATGAGGCAGGAGAACAGCACCGCTATTGGTGACATCCAGGCTGAATGTCACATTTGTGCTCGGCGAGCCGAATGAGGGATCGGCTTGTTTGATCACATCGACCTTGGCCTCGCCCGACTGAACTGTTGCCAGGGCACTGGCAGATACATTGCCTCCATGCTCCGGGCTGCCCGAGACCTCGACCCAGTTGGTCAGGGTCTTGATGCCTGATACAGGGCCATCGATCTTGGCTGCGACCCGGATCTGCTTGCTCTCCCCTGATCCCAGGGGACCTATGTCCGCCCAGGATACATTCCGGCCCAGGGCTGTCCCCGGGGGAGAGGAGGAGAGATAGCTCATTCCCGCGGGCAAGAGATCGCTCACTGTGACGTGAGGCAGAGGAGCTATGCCATTGTTGGTCACATTCAGGGCGAATGTCACAATTGTTCCCGGGGAGCCAAAGGCTGGATCAGCTCCCTTTGTTATTGTTATATTTGCCTCCAGGGCCTCCACATCTGCCGAGGTGCTGTTGCTGATGTTGTAGCCGAACTGGGGTTTGCCCTCTACATAGACATGATTGGTCAGAGTCCTTCTCTGAGATACAGGGCCGTTGATGCGGGCCTGCACCCAGAGCTGCTTAGTAGAGCCTATTGCCAGGGGGCCGATGTCAGACCAGTTGACATGAGAGCCGAGATTGCTCCCTCCGCCAGAGGAGGATACATAGCTCATTCCTTCGGGCAGAGTGTCGCTCACAAAGACATTATTCAGGCTGATGTTTCCGGTATTTTGCACTTGCAGGGTATAGTTGACCACTGCATCCGGAGCACCCATAGATATATCTGGCTTCTTGATCACGGCGATATTCTGCTTCATTGCATAAACATCAGCAGAAGATGTAGAGATCTTACGTTCATTTCTCAGATTGTACACTGCACTGCTCACACGGTTGGTAAGTTTGCCGTATTTGCTTCCAGTGAATTCGGAAGTGACCTTGACCTCAAAGCTCTCTCCCGGATGCAGGATGGTGCCGAACGACTGGCTGAGGTTCCCCCAGTAGAGAGTGGTGCTTCCATTGGAGTTGATGGTGGAGGATGTGATGGGTGGGACAGAAGAGATGAACTTCAAGCCATCGGGCAGCAGGTCTGTTAGTTCCGATCTATTTATGAGAGTATCTCCGGTGTTCTGCACAGTGATGTTGAAGGTGGCCCTGTCGCCCTTGGCGCCTTCGCGAAGGCTGGCGGCCTTGCTCAGAGATTGGTCAGTATCATAAAGGATGGCATTATTTCTGGTGGCGACATTGCTGACCTTATGTGCGTAGGGATCATCCGGATCCGACCAGGGCGGAAAAGCGACGGCATTAGCTAGATCTGTGACCATCGCCGGAGAGAGGCCCGGGACATCGCGGGGCGGTCCAATGATATCGTACTGGGTCACAGTGTATTTGACCGTCCCCACTGCCGACTCTCCAGGAAGCAGAAAGGTCTTATTGAGAGGGACGTCAAACCCGATACCGACGGGATGGTATATCCGATCCTGAACACTTATATCCTTCAATGCAAAGCCATTGGGGTTCTTTATCGAAATGGTATAATTTATGCTGTCGCCTATCCTTACGTTGACCACATCTGCCTTCTTGGAGACGACCAGGTTTCCCTCAAAGCCCAATGCGATCTCCCAGGAGGCGTTATTGGAGCGAACCGAAGTCCCATTGGATGATTTGCCGGTGGCCCAAGCTTTATTATTTAATGGTCCTGGGTAGTCCTCCTCAATAATGCTATGGCTGATGGTATGGGACTTCTTCTCACCAATGCCGAGATCCCCCAGGGAGATCTCTCCCAATCTATCATCGTGAATAAGGACATCATGCAGCTCGAAGCTATTGTTATTGGTGACCTCGTAGGTATAGACGACAATATCTCCAAAGGCCGCCTGATTGGAGCTCCCTTTCTTCGTTATTTGAAGAGCAGAAGCATCCATACAAAAGATCGAAAGAGATAGGATAATAAACATTATATACAGTCTTGCTACAACCATTGATCTCGCTTTTTTATGAGCCTTGCCTGTAGCATCCAAACCCAGACTGTTTTCTAACTGTGCATTCATCATGACCATCCACCACCTATCTAATAATTAAAAATAGTACTCCAGCATAGATTATAAACTTAGTGCTTAAGATTAGAAATAAAACAGATGAAATTTACATCCGTCAATGGGATGAAATAGTATAATTTTTCAGATCGGATGTCAAGATATAATACAACTAATTACTATAATTTTGTTGTATTTAGTTGAATAATATCAGGGTATGCTCGCCAAGCAAAAATTAAATATTTTTTATTTAAATATGGAATGATTCGGGAATGCTGTATCCGTACTTGCTCAGATTCTCATATCCGACAATTCCCAGGCTGACAGCGAAGCTGGCATTATTGGAGACCACCTCCCCGCCCTTCCACTCTGCCCGGGCCCTCGCAACATTGACCAGGGGGCCGGGAAGATCGGATTGCATAACCTTATAGGATATGAGAACCACACAGCTCTCACCGATATCAAGCGTGCTCTTATTGACTGGAATCTCTCCCAGGTGATCGTCTATTATCATCGGATTGGTGATCTTCTCTGTGCCATTGTTCTTAAGATCAAATGAGTAGAATATGATCTCATCAACATTGGCAGATATTGTACTGCAGTTCTTGGTCAAATTCAATCCAGGAAATCCCATCGCGGAAGGGATTAAGAGAGCAGCGATGGCGGCAAATGCCCACCATCCCTTCAGTTCCAAGGCCATCTTTCTCACTGATTTCACACTCCTGCTCTGATGATTTATGGCATCAATGGCTAAAAATCTTATGGACGAGCAGATGAGAAAACGACGGCGGCTCACCTCGCTGCAAGCAGGCGAAGCATGCAAGGCATGCAAGGCATGCAAGACATGCGAGGCTCCGCCACATAAAGATAGTACTACTTGGATCCAGGATCCAATTCAATTCCTAAGCTGAGCATAAATATCCTCTATCCCCAATACAAGCAACGGGGTTCTTTTTCCTTTTTTCCATTTTCTTTTCCATTTTCTTTTCCATTTTCTTTTCCATTTCCTTTTCCTTTTTTTATGCATTTATGGCCAGGGCGGGATCAAGCCGCGATGCTTTATAAGCAGGATAGGAGCCGGCGATGATGCTCAATGCTATTGCTGCTATTATTATCACCAGGAAGCTCTTCGGGCTGATCAATACCGGCAAGGTGACTGTCTGCCCGCCTGGGGCCTCCATGGAGAACTCCAGGCCCTTGAGGTAAAGGGAGAGGGCCAGTCCAAGAATAGCGCCCGCCGCACCGCCCATCAGCCCCAGCAGGCCGCTCTCGATCAGAAATATGTTCATTATGCTCTGCCCTCTCGCTCCCATGGCCATCAGCATACCGATCTCGCTGGTCTTCTCATTGACCAGCAGATACATGACGCTACCCACTCCGAATGAGGCGATTATCAGAATCAGCAGCATTATCAGATTGTTCTCGAAGCTCTCTATGGCCAGGGTCTCCAGGATCTCGGGGTAGAGCTTCTGCCAGCTATCTGCCTTATATCCGTGGTCCCTCAGGGATCTGGCGATGGCATCCCCCTGGTAGACATCCTTCAGCTTTATGTCCACAGAGGATACCACGTCCCCTTGATTCAGAAAGGTCCTAGCGGTGCCCAGGGAGACCAGGGCCAGGTCCTCAGGCCAGCCCATGGGCGGATCGAAGATTCCCGAGACCACCAGGCTGGTCTCCCTGGCGTCAGGGAAGCTGGCATAAAGGGTCTGGTCCATCTTGACCTTCAGCCGCTCAGCCAGCTTCCTGCCCAGGATCACCTTTTTGCCGCTCTGAATGGATATGAGCTCTCCCTGGATCATATACTCCCCGATATGGTAGATCCTTTCAAAGTCCTCCGGATTGACCCCGGACATGGCCACATTCTCCACATTCTCCTTATATGTGAAGGTGGCACTGGTCCCCAGGCTGGCGGAGACTGCCACCACCCCCGGCATATCCCATATGCGGTCGGTGAGGCTGTGATGGAGGTAGATGTACTCCTCGCCCTCTTTGGGGCTGACAACGACATGAGGCAGGTCTTCAATTATTATATCAAAGAGCATATTCCGAAAGCCGTCCATCATGAAGATGGAGACAAGAGAGATGGATACTGCTAAGGCTATGGCTGCGACTGAGAGGATGGTTCCTCTCTTCCGGTAGATGATATGCCTCAAGGCAACAGTCAGCTCAAAGACGGGAACGATGTTATGAGCCAGGTTGGGCACCTCTGGCCCCCTCTATGATCTCTTCTTTTATCAAGTTGCTGTATTGGGCCTGTCTGAATTGAATCCAATTGAATTGAAGCTGCCTGATGATGCCGTTCTCACACTACCCTGCTTGAAGAGCGGGGTCAATGCCCAAAGGAGCTGATCCGGCAAGAGATGGCCGGTGGGAGAAGAGAGATGCTGAGAAGATCCCTGCCTGATCTGCAGAGGCGGATTTGGGATGGATGGGTTTAATTTCTTTTCAGCAGTCCGGAAAGACGAGATCGCCAATTTACCCTTCGATACTTCTCTATGGCCTCGCGGCCGAGAAGGATGACTGAGAGCCAGAATGAGCCCTCTCCCAGGAGCACCATGGCGGCGGAGAATGCTACCTTGGATTCTGTGGAGATGGTGATGAACGGCACGAGGAGCAGCAATCCATAGAAAACAAAGGAGAGGATGAATAGGGCTATTCCCAACCGGCGCTTAAGGCTATGAGCATCAACTTTCATGGGTCTCTCCTTTTAGGGGCCCTGCGAGAACTTGAACTCTTGCATCGAGGGCGCAGATCGATCTCGTCAGCGGGCCACCGGCGGGCGCAGTACGGGGAATTGGAAAAGGGGCACAATCCTTCTTGCACATCTTTGACCTGATGAAGATACTTTTTCACAGTGTACCGGGATATGTTCAGTTCGCGGGCTACTTTTTTGTAGGACTTATGGAGTTCGTACAGGTCTACGATTCTACGTACATCTGCCATCGTTTTCACCTTACCGCCCACCTCTCAGAGTACTTGGAGAGGGAAGGCTTTCCTCTTTGGGGAGGGGTCAAAAACGAACTGGCGTTTCCTTAAATTGGAGGGTCAAAAATGAGTCGTCGAATACACCAGAGGCATAAGAAGGTCACCCTATTTAAGCTAGGCAAGCTGTGGGTATTCAAGCACTTCTTTGATGATAAGGAGACATTCAAGACCCTGGCGGAGAACTACAACTATGACAAATTTCAGATTCGAGTTCGAGACCTTAGGAGAGAGGAACAAGGCCTAAAAAGGAGATGGCTGTTGGAATGCTATTTGTAACTATTCAGCCACCCAGTCGAACCTCTTTTTTCCTTCCGATACTTCATGAATCATAACGTACGATAATCGGCCCAAAATTTAAATATTGATGGCAATCATATAACCGTAATAATGGAGGGGCACAATTCTCATCAAATCCTAAAGGAGGATATCGATACAGATAATTCCCTCTCTTCATCAGAGTTAAGCATATCCACTTCGTTGAGTTGCGAAGATATTCTGGCAATTTGTGAGGAAGGTCCTGAAGCAGTCATTTTCCATTTTCGGTATTTCATTGTAGCAACTAAGACATTTACTAGAGGGATTTATAAATATTGACTGAAGAGGACAATCTATGGAATTTGATAAGTTTTCGATCAATCGAAGATTATTTGTTGATCCCGGTGCCAAATGCCAATGCATCCCTATGGAGTTAGGCTATATATTTTTGATAAATGATAAAATAATTATTCAGTCTGATTATAGATCGCTTAAGAGATATGAAGGTAACTGGATGGATCTTGAAGTGCATATGGATAAAGCTTATGCTCCTATCGTTATTGATTCGCATCATCTTGGAGTCGATGGGTTGCCTAATTTTGTCTTAAACTTAGATTGGTATGAAAAAGATATTAATGTGCAGATGATTTTAGACTCTTGGCAAGAATATAGGGAAAAATTGAATCTCAGTAAATTAATGGCATCTCTTATATATAGAGATGCTAAAATTATGAAACAATGTTTAGATTTGGATCGCAAATATCCATTAGTAACACCTAGCTGGGATGTTTGTATATTGCTGCCGTATTATCTAAAGCTATGTGAAAATATTCCTGGACATAAAATCAAACTAGATAGGGCTGGAGAAGTTGTTAAACAAATAGCTAGTTTGGTTACTGGCTTTTATAAAAAATTAGAGGCGGAACAAACAGACATTCCCCTTGATAATCTTGATGACCTTTTAAGGAAGGCTCATAGCCAATCTGATGAACTTGCTGTCGCATATAAACTGAAAGAAATGGGGTTCGATATAGAATTTGGGAATCCAAAAACAGAACCAGACTATATTATAAATGGTTTTTATGTTGAGCATAAATCGAGATTTCCTGATAGAAATTTATCCGATGATACAATAAAGTTTAAGAAATTTAAGGACCTTGAGGAAGCAAAGATATTTAAGAGTTTGGCAAATCAAATGACATCGCCCGATGAAGGATTAGAAAAGGCAGATCTATTCATCAATAATGTAACACGAATACCTGTTGCAAAAGATTTATATGGCCTATCACTAAAAAGATTTAAATTAAATCCAAATATTAATTCCTTCTATAAGGTCATGTGTGATGCGATGAATTTAGTTGAGAAAAAAAAGATCATTATACCATATATATATCCAATTTGTTCAAACCCTAGAATAATATCTTTTCCAGGGGATATTGATCATTATACTTCTTGACCATCTTGAAATTGTAAATCGTCTAAAAATTTGTTTAAGATCGCGCAGGCTTTGACTATGAACTGGTGGAGGATCTGCGGCCATTCTTGGTCAAGATAAAGAACAAAGTGCTCCGAGTATAATCAGGGCGAGGACAAAGGGGCAGGGTGAAAGTAATGAAAAGGTACGTATTATTTAGAGATTAAAAATCTTCGAATCCAAGCTCTTTAGCTTTATTTATGGCGTTTTGAGCTTCTTTATGCCTGCCCAATTCATGGAGAGCAATACCTTTATTGTACCAAGCTAACGCAAAATTTGGGTCGAGTCCATTTGCCAAGTTATAGCATTTAAGGGCATCTACGAGCCTCCCTAAAATTGCTAAAGCATTGCCTTTATTAAACCATATATTCGCATTTTTTTGATCGAACTCAATAGCCTTATCATAAGCCGCTAGAGCATCAATATATTTACCTCGGCTAAAAAATGCATTTCCTTTGCTGTTCCAGCTTTGGACATCATTTTTATCTAATCTGATTGCAGCTTCATAGCAGTAGATGGCCTCTTCATATCTTCCTAATTCTTCAAGTGCTGAGCCTTTGTTTCTCCAGGCCAATGCATAGTTTTGATCTATTTTGATTGCTTTATCAAAATATTCGATGGCAAGAGTGTGCTTGTTCCAAAGGCAGAGTGCCCAACCTTTATTAGTCCAAACCATTGCGTCTTGGGGATTAATTTCGAGGGCTTTATTATAAGCGTTAATAGCTTTTATATATTTGCCATTTTCGCGAAATACATTGCCCTTATTATTCCATGCAGCTAAATTTTGTGGATCGAACTCAATGGCCTTATCGTAGGCATGAAGGGCTTGTTCGTATCTTTTTTGGATTTCAAGTGCATGGCCTTTAGCGAACCACCATTGTGTATTCTTGGGATCTAGCTCGATAGCTTTTTCATAAGCTTGAATTGCTTCATCATACTTTCCTTGATCAAAGAGTGCCTTGCCTTTATTGTTCCAAGTCAATGCGTATCTTGGATCTAGCTCGATAGCTTTTTCATAATCCCTAATGGCTTCATTGTAGTGGCCTTGATGATGCAAGGCGTCTCCCTTGTTATTCAAAACAAGAACTAATTTAGGATCTAATTTGATAGCTTCTTTATAAGCTTGAATGGCCTCATTGTACTTGCTTTTATCTCGAAGTACAGTGCCTTTGTTGTTCCAGGCTTTTGCATTTTTAGGATCTATATCGAGAGCCTCGTCGTAGAATTCAATTGCCTTTGAATATGCCAAATCAGCCTTATCATGCGCTTGGATAGCTTCGTAGTGCTTGCCTTGATCAGAAAATGCATTGCCTTTATTGATCCTGGATTTCACATTTTTAGGATCTAATGCGATAACTTTATCGAAAGCCTGAATGGCCTCTTCATAAGCCTCAACGGCTTCATCACATTTGCCTTGATTACGGAATGTCTTGCTTTTATTTTTGGCGTCTATCCCTCTTACATTCCAATAATCTGCTTGGACGCCATTAAGTTGTTTCGTAGTATCGATTAAACTAAATATTGCAATATCTATACTTAATAATCCAATAAATATGCTAAAAAATCCCAGTTTATCGCCAATGGTTGTAGAAAACAAATATAAATAAACAATAGAAAATATAAAATAAAAGATTGTAATGACCGATAAAATGAGAATACTAAAGGACCCTCTTACAATGGTTTTATGTTTTTCCCATACAGTCCAATTATTCATGCTTCTATGCTATCTTATTGGCTTAAAAAGCTGCTGAATTAAAATCGTAGACATGTTGAAGACCTGCCAGGATAACGATTTTAATAATTGCCGCTCATCTACGCCTGCAATGTCCGACTACCCTCTCCCGCGCCACCAGCACCTCGCCTCCGGCCTGCTCGACGAGGCCCGCACCTACCTAGAGGAGCTCCTCCGTCAGGATCCAGACGATTCCGATCTCCCCTACAATCTTGGTCTCTGCAACGTGGACCTCGGCCAGCTCGACTGGGGCATTGAGCTGCTACACCGCAGCCTTCAGCTCGCGCCCCGTACCGCGTACCCCTGGCGCTCGCCTACCAGCGGGCGTGCGACCTGCCGCGCGCCAGGGAGTGCGCCACGCGAGCCCTAGCCGCGGATCCCAGGAATCCCGTAGCTCTCAAGAACCGGGGCGCCATCTTCGGCCAGGGCGGCGGCAGCCTGCGGGCTCTCGACTACCTGCGCCGTTCCAACGAGTGCGATCCCCAGGACCTGCAGACCGTGTACAGCCTAGCCTTCTCCGCTTGACCGGCGACATGGTGCCGTCCCAAAAGCATTTCCAGAAGGTGCTGGAGATGGAGGCACCCGAGGACCTGCGCGGCCTGCATGGAATGGGCTACGCGAGATGGCGGCCCGCGAACTCAAGGCCAGGAGGTCGAGGAAGGACGGCAGTCTTCTATCCGGCTGGACACGACGGCTCTTTCGCGGGAGGTTGCTGGAGGAGCTCCAGGAGATCACCTCCGAGATCGGAATGCTGGGGCATTACGGGCTGGACATCAACGACCCCAGGGAGACGCACGTTCTGCGGGCACTGCCGGGGAGGACGTTCTCGGCGCTGGAGCTGCTGTGCATCATGTACGCCAGGCTTGCAGAGGATCGAGTCGGGGATGGATATAGGGAAGGATCTGGGCGAGGAGTGGGGTATGGCGGAGAAGTTGAGGGAGAGATGGAGCGACTCTGAATCACAGTCTTTCGCCATTTATTTGCCAATAGGGTCTTCTGTTAGCATATATTACTCAGAAATCAAATCTCGTTGGTTGAGTGTCGTTTAGCCCGACATAATATCGGCGATAATTTTCCTTTCCACCTTCGATGGGGAACCAAGCATACTGCATATTAAGGTCGAGATGGGAACAAGTGTCCCAAACGATGTTGCTTAGAAAGTACGCATGTGCCAAATAATCATCCAAGGTGTAGCTATGCCATACGGGTCCATGGACATTGCTTTGTACATCCTCTCCTTTACACCAGTACCGAACGAAAATATTTGGCCCTGCAGCAATCCAGTTTATCACCCGACTTTCATTTCCATTGGCGACCTCTCGAACGCGACGAAGAATGCGTTCTGGCCCATCATTCGTGCTGTAAGGCTCATAAATGAAAAGGCCTGCCATACATTGCTGGTTCCCGTTGGTGCGGATCATTTCCACATCGTCGGCAAGTTTGTGTAGCACATCCTTCAAGTCACCTTGAATCTGGGTTTTAACTTCAACAATTCCAATCGCCATGTCGGGGGTCACAAATGTATTCGCCGACTCAATTTTGACCCCCCTATTTAAGGAAACGCCAGTTCGTTTTTGAC
>MTKW01000102.1_pt1 | contig 89189 bp, 91 predicted proteins | sample 1042761 | NCBI WGS metagenome assembly MTKW01 (sample SAMN06205366, study PRJNA360243) | anaerobic digester metagenome | biome: Wastewater treatment plant; feature: Anaerobic digester sludge; material: sludge; isolation source: anaerobic digester fed with sludge from wastewater treatment plant ... | reverse complement strand
AAGGTTGATGGGACCGGAGTGCGAAAAGTATTACGCTGAGGAATGTTAATGCGAAATATAGGCTCCTCATTCTGATCCTCCTGGAGGGGGCGGCATCGCAGGGCTGTTTGGGCACCGTCTCCACTGGCCGGGGGATTCTCTCCCCCATCACCGTGGGAATGGAGGAGGCATCAGGTGCCCAGCTCGGCCTGTCCGGAGGACTGAACCTCAGCGGGAACTGGTCGGTGGACCTGGCTGGCGGCGGGCCGCCCAGGCATCTGGACCTGGAGATGCTCCAGCAGCAAAGGCTGTTGATGGGCTGGGGGCAGATGCACTCAGAGGAGCGGAGCGGCAGCGTCACTGCCACCGGATCGGTGCGGGCGGATGGTCTGACGCTCTTTGTCCTGAATGAGGGCGAAGGGGAGCTCTTCCGGCTGGAGATGTCCGCCAGCGGGACGGCGATCTTTGGGGTATATGAGGCATCCTCCCCGGGGATGCCGATCGAATCGGGAACGGTGACCGGAAGGATGATCCTCTCTGCTCCTCAGGATCAGAGGATCGCAGCAATCAGCGCCGCCACCCTGCCGGCGGCGAGCTCCCCTTATGCCGGGGCGGTGAGAGATCTGGGAAGGGGCAGCCCCTCGGGGCGGATCAATAAGAGCATCTACAAGGGCCAGAGCGCCGGTGCAGAGGGATCGGTCACTGCCGCCGGCCCATGGGCCTTGATGGATAGCTTCAATGGGAGAGATTGTGCAGGGAGGGCGGGGGAGAGGCGGATTGCGGGCTGATCTGGCTGCAAGGTCGCCGGCCCGATCATCGAGAATCTGCCCGACCAGAAGAGGGCTTTGGAAATAATCAGGATTCTTCTCTTACATCTTTGCCCCGGCGCTGAACCTCTTCATCATCCTCTTCATGTTCATCTTGCCCATGCCCCCTCTCATCCCCTTGATCGCCTTCTGCATGGCCTGATGGGATTTGAGCAATTCCCTGACCAGCTCGGGCGGGGCGCCGCTCCCCTGGGATATGCGCTTGATGCGCGAGGCGGTGATGATCCTGGGGTCCTCCAGCTCTGCTGCCGTCATGGAGTCCATCACCACCCGGTATTTGTCCAGCCGGTCCTTGGTCATCTGGTACTCCTTGTCCGAGAGCTCAATGCCCATCCCTCCCAGGGGGAGCATCTGCATGATCTGCTTCAGGGGGCCGAGCTTGTTCATGGCCTCCATCTGCTGATACATATCTTTGAGGGTGAACTTGCCTCGCATCAGGGACTCGACATCCACCTCCTGCTCGGTCTGCACCTCCTGGGCCCTCTCGATGAGGGTCTTGATGTCGCCCATCCCCAGCATTCTGGAGATGAAGCGATCGGCCTCAAACCTCTCCAGGTCTGCAGGGGTCTCCCCGACGCCGATGAAGGCCACTGAGGTCTTGGTCTCCGCCACTGCTGAAAGGGCGCCGCCGCCCTTGGCAGTGCCATCCAGCTTGGTGATGATAACGCCAGTGATATTGACCGCCTCATTGAAGGCCCGTGCCTGCTCGCTCGCCTGCTGGCCCAAAGCGGCATCCATGACGAGCAGCTTCTGATCGGCATTGACCACGGCATGGATCTCCTTCATCTCCTGGATCAGCTCCCCCTCCAGGGCATGCCTGCCTGCAGTATCGACGATCCTGATATCGTACCTCTTGGTGGCCTCCAGGCCGTTTCGGGCTACGGCCGCAGCATCGGGGTTGCCCTTCTCTCCGTAGAAGAATATCCCCTGCCTCTCGCAGAGGGCCTTCAGCTGATCATAGGCTCCCGCCCGGAAGGTGTCGGCGCATATGACTGCGGTGCGGAGGCCTTTCCTTTGGAAGAAGGTGGCCAGCTTGGCAGCAGTGGTGGTCTTTCCCGAGCCCTGCAGGCCCACCAGCATGATGTTCTGCTTTTTAAGAGGGATGTCTGCGCCCCGGCCCACCAGGTTGATCAGCTCCTGGTAGACGATGTTGATCACATGCTCGCGCGGGTTCATCCCCGGAGCGGGCTTCTCGTCCAGGGCTCTGGATTTGATGGTGTTGGAGAGCTGCATCACCAGCTTCACATTCACATCCGCCTGCAGGAGGGCGCGCTGGATCTCCCGCACTGCTTCATCTACCAGGGCTTTGTCGATCTTATTCGCTGAGGCAATCTTCTTTAGGGCATTGCGCAGCGATCCGCCTAAGTTGTCCAGGACCATAATGCTTCGAGATCAGAATGGTCCAGCAAGCCATATAAAATGTTCCTTGGATAATGAGCACATCTCCCTCTCTATTTGGGCGAGTTCTCCAGGGCGAGAAGATGCACCCTTCCTGATGCATCGCCTGCCACCATCCTCTGACCGTCTTTCGATAAAGCGATGGCAGTAATTGGCGCTTCGCCTGAGAACTCTACTAAAATCTGGCCAGTTTCCAGGTTCCATAGCTTGAGAGTATTATCAAAAGATCCTGATATAGTCTGTCTTCCGTCGGATGATAGAGCAACGGTAATGACACCATCGGTATGTCCTGTCAAGGTCTTGATCTCCTTGCCCGTCTTCAGGTCCCATACCTTGAGGGTGTTATCATCGGATCCTGATATTGCGCACCTTCCATCCAGTGTTATGGCAACAGCACAGACTCCGCCGGTATGCCCTGTCAAAGTCTTGATTTCTTGGCCATTCTCGAGGTCCCACATCTTGAGAGTATGGTCACAAGACACCGATATTGCCCGTCTGCCATCATATGATATGGCAACGTCCACGACTCCGCCGGTATGTCCCCTAAGGATCTTTATCTCCCCATTTTCCGGGTTCCATAGTTCGAGAGAATTATCACTAGATTTCGATATTACTCGCCTGCCGTCCTTTGATATGACAATGGTCCCTGCCCTGCGCATATGTCCCGCCCAGGTCTTTCTCTCCTGCCCCCTATCCAGGTCCCACAGCTTGAGGATATTATCACTTGATTCCGATATTGCGCGCCTTCCATCTTGCGATATGGCCATGATCCAGACCGCGCCGGTATGTCCATTCAAGGTTTTTATCTCCTGCCCCTTTTCCATGTCCCATACCTTGAGGGTGTTATCATCGGATCCTGATATTGCGCACCTTCCATCTTGTGATATGGCAACTGCCCGGACCACGCCGGTATGTCCAGTCAAGGTTTCTATCTCCTGCCCCCTTTCCATGTCCCATATCTTGAGAGTATTATCTCTAGATCCCGATATTACTTTACCGCCGTCCTGTGATATAGCAACCGTCAGGACCGCGCCGGTATGTCCAGTCAAGGTTTTTATCTCCTGCCCTTTTTCCATGTCCCATACCTTGAGGGTGTTATCATCGGATCCTGATATTGCGCACCTTCCATCCTGTGATATGGCAACTGCCCGGACCACGCCGGTATGTCCAGTCAAGGTTTCTATCTCCTGCCCCCTTTCCATGTCCCATATCTTGAGAGTATTATCTCTAGATCCCGATATTACTTTACCGCCGTCCTGTGATATGGCAACCGTCAGGACCGCACCGGTATGTCCAGTCAAGGTTTTTATCTCCTGCCCTTTTTCCATGTCCCATATCTTGAGAGTATTATCTCTAGATCCCGATATTGCTTTACCGCCGTCCTGTGATATGGCCACGGCTTCGATCCAGTTGGTATGTCCCCTCAGGGTCTTGATTTCCTGACCCTTCTCTAGATCCCATATCTTTAGGTTATCATCACCATATCCCAACACTGCCCTTCTACCATCCTGTGATATAGCAACAGCCCCGACCACGCCGGCAGGCACTCTCTGAATCTTTGTCTCCTGGCCCTTCTGCAGGTCCCATATCCTGAGAGTATGGTCCTCAGATACTGATATTGCCTTTTTGCTGTTCTGTGATATGCCAACAGCCCAGACCCCGCCGGTATGTCCCTGCAATGTTCTGATCAAGGGCCCACCGGGTGAGGCCAGGCTCCCAGCGAGAGGACGAAGCCAGGGATAGGTAATCCTGTTAGGAATTTGCATTATCAGTGACTCTAGAGAGCGAATTTGAATACCCAAGAGCCTCCCAGTGAGCTGGCCCGGAAGCTGTTCCGGATTCCGGGATAGGACATGGGCAGAGAGCCTGATCGCCCCCTGGATGAGTGACAGATCCTCATCTGAGTCTGCCCGGTCATAATCGGAGAGGAGGGAGGGGACATCCGTGGCCTGAAGCTTCGCCTCTATCCAGTCGAAATCAAGGAGCAGAGGACTGATCTCCTCAGATCTTTGCGCCTGGGTGAGATGGTAGACCAGGTGCTGGAAGAAGTAGCCGTCGTTGGGGCCAGATGGCCAGCCGCCCCCTGCTGGACGGTAGGCATCCAGGATCAGATCATGAAGGGCCTGAAGATCAGAGCAGCTCGCCCTCAAAAAGTCGTGCAACAGGTCATGGATCTCGATTGCTGATGAAATATCATCGATGTCTCTCTTCAGCAGTGATCGGCGATCCAGGACTGCAAGCAGCCTTCTGCCGTTTTTCTCATCTAGCTTCCGGGCATGAGCCCACAGAGTCAGGATGGCAGCCTCAGGTATGGTCTCATCCGGCGGGAAGACAGCCAGCAGCAGGTAGCATTCTCTCTCCTCTTCTGATAGCCTGTCCACGCTGACCTTCAGGGATTTCATGACACTGCGCTCTTCGTGATCCAGGAACTTCAGATCAGCCTCCTTCAGGGCTTCAAGAAGATCGCTCCAGGATACGCCATCCCTTATCTGCGCCCCGCAGAGGGCCAGAGCTAAAGGCAATCTCCCACACTGGTCTATGACCTCTGCTGCCTGTGACGGAAGTTGGGCTTGATCCAGACCAGCCCAACTGGCCAGAAGCTCTCTTGAATCTTCCTCTTTGAGAAGGCCGAGGGGGTACTCTATAGCAGCAAGAGCGGTTATGATGCGCCCATCGCGGGTTGTGATCAGCATCCTCCCCTTCGGGCCGAGATCTCCTATGAGCTCCTTCACATCCGAGCTGCTCCAGACATCGTCCAGAATGACCAGACAGGCCTTCCCGGCCAGAAGGCGGCCAAGGGCTATCCTGCCCTCGGCGGTGCTCTCGAAGGCATAGGGCTGGCAGTCGATCATCCTCGCCAGCTCTGCCTGCTTCTGAGTGATCTTGGGCTCAGTGCCCAGGGTCACCCAGAAGATGCCATCAGAGAAATATCTCTGAACTTCTTCATCCCTGGCGGCAGCTGCGGCCAGGACGGACTTGCCTATTCCGCCCATGCCATGTACGCCCAGCTTTCGGGATGGGGTCTGTTGCTCATTCCTGGGGGAGGTTATGGCGGTGGTAGAATGATCGCCTGAGATCAGAGCATCCCTGAGCCCTCTCAGATCTGACGGGCGGGGGAGGAAGTTGGCGGGAAGCTCGGGAATGCCGGCAATCAGGCGGCATCTCCCTGGGCTTCCAATGGGAGGAACTATGTCCTCGATTGGTATAGCGGTGCCGATCTGGGCACCCTGATGAAGCTCTCCTCCCTGATAGTCTATCATTCCCACGATGGCCTTTTGAGAAAGGGAGAGGACGGGAGAGCCGCTCCTGCCTGGCTTTATGGCCTCTCGCGGAGTATCGAGCTGCAGTCGGCGGCTCTTTTCCTCATAGATCCAGATATCTGCCTTTATCTCTCCATCGATCTGCGTCGCATAAAAATCAGCAATGTTATCATCGCCAACTACCTCAGTGTAGCCTCGCGATAAAAATGAGCATGTCTTTTTATCCCAGGGTCGGAGCAGCTCAGGCCAAAATAAATCCAGCCTTTTCTCCGTCTTAAGTATTGCAATGTCATCAGGCAGTGGCCGTGACTTTACCAATGTTGCCTTTTGCCAGGCTTTTTTATCCCGAGAGTCGTTCCTTATCCAATAGATCCCATTTCTCTTCGGTTTTTTCCCTTCGGGGACGAGCACATGGTAGCAGGTGGCGATCTCATCCGCGGAGATATAAAAACCAGTTCCACTACCCTCCTTCTTATCCCTGGAGACCTCCACTACCACCGCTTCAAGGATTTCGTTATCGTTCATCCGGCCTTGTCCACTTCAGTGTTACCTCAAAGGTCGCCTCGCTCTCCCCTTTGGCAAACAACAGATTTGTGCCCAGGCCCAGCTTCAGGCCGAACTTCATGCTGTACTCGCTGGGCCTGGCCCTCTCATCGATATTATTCAGGCCCTGATACGCATTCTCTGAGGTCTCCTTGACCACCGCCATGATATCCTGAATCTTCCCCTCCAGGCTGAAGGTCGCCCGATCCTTGGCCACCCGGCCGGCAACCGGGCCCTCGATCTCAAAGAGGATCTTGCCACCGGAAGCAGTTATTATCTTGCCATATTGCGCCATCCTGATCACTTTAAGGTTATACCTGAGATAATACTATATCGTGATGGTATTTTAACAATGGCAAGCCACATAAGCCTTTTTAAAAAAATTGACAGATCTATGCCCTCACGGCGGTGGCATTGCCCCGCTCCCTCTCCTCCCCCTGCCACCTCAGGATATAGCTCCCCGATAGGGTATCGTTGGCCAAAATCAGATCGAGGTCGCATTGGTCATACCTTTGGCCCTCGAACTTGGGTGCAGCTGATCGGGCGGTGAGCATCAGCTCATCGCCGGAGATGGACCCGCTGGCGGAGAATGAGTTTTCTGCCGCCCCTTCATTAAGAGAGCCAAAGCCCATCACCTTATTCCCTCCAGAGCCCCAGAGGGTGAGGCTCAGGGAGAGGTCATTCCGGCTGGCAAACCTCACCCTCCACTTCCCGCTCACCCTATCGGAATCGCTGCCTTCTGTCTCATTGAAGGGCGATCCATCTGCGAATGGATCCCTCTTGCCCTCCACCACAGTGACCTTGGGGGAGGGATCGGGCATATCCATAGTGGGGGGAGTGATCAGGGGCTTGGGCATGTCCATGTTCGCCCCGGTGATGCTGGGCACAGCTATGGTCCCCGGCTCCAGGGCTGTAGCTGCGATCGATATGCATGACAGAAATACCAGGATAATCGCTATCTGCGCCTTTTTAGCTCTCATATCCGTCTGCCTCGGCTGTGATGTATAGCATGGATGCATGGATGTATTTTTAATGTTTTCAGTTGAAAGAGCTTCCTGCCCTCTGAGAGCTGGAAGGGCAGACTGCATGGCCAAGTATTTATTCCATCCCGCCTATTATACTATAGAAATATGGTCTTCTGCAGTCTTTGCATTGACATACAGATTGCTCTTTGCAGCCATTGTAAGGGAGATGAAGATGATGGGAAGGACCTATTCCACCGGGCTGATAGTATCGCTGGCCGAGATTCAACATAACATGGCCATGTCAGCCGCCATGGCAGAGCTTCTGATGGCGGCGGAGTATCCATCCTCCTTTGACTGGAGGAGCTTTGAGGGCAAGGACTACACCACCTCCATTCGCGATCAGGGAAGATGTGGTAGCTGCGTTGCCTTCGCCACTGTCGCCCTGATGGAGTCCATGATGAAGATAGCAAAGAAGGAGCCTGAACTGCAGCCTGATCTCTCCGAGGCCTATCTATTTCCTCGCGGTGGCGGCAGGTGCGAGCGCGGCGCCCAGTTCGTGCGCATGCTCAAGGCGGCTGAGTCCGGGGTCTGCGATGAGCTCTGCTGCCCCTATTCCGGCGACTGGAACCCCTGCCCCGATTTCAAGAGCAGGCTTGTCGCCATCACATCCTATAAGACCATCTTCAGCCCTGAGCAGGCCAAGGCCCACATCGCCTCCACCGGACCCCTAATGAGCGGCCTGGCGGTCTATGCCGACCTCTTCGATTATGATGGCGGGATCTACAGCCAGGATTACGGGGAATACATCGGCAACCATGCCGTTCTGCTGGTGGGCTACGATGAGAGTGAAGGCTGCTGGCTGGGAAAGAACTCCTGGGGCCCCGCCTGGGGAATGGAGGGCTGGTTCAAGATCAAGCAGGGAGAGTGCGGCATGGGCTCTGCCTTCCCCTTCTATTCTGCAGCCATAGGCTCGGCCCCCATCCCGCCCTCGCCAGGGGTGCCTGATCTCACCATTCCCATCGATGGCACCCTGTATGTCACTATGACAAAGGCCGCAGAGAAGAGTGCCATACTGCTGGTTAACAATGCCCGTATCGGCCCTCTCACCCTGGGGGAGGAGCTGAGTGCAGGGGAGTTTGAGAAGGGAGATGCTGTACAGTTCACCCTCATGGGCATCGCCGATAAGGGCACCTGCTTTCCATCGGGCTGGAGGATATGGACTATGAGGATGGGCGGGGGCAGGTATGAGTTCCGGCTGCAGCAGAGGTAGCCTCTCCAAATTGTCGATCGTGATCATCGATCGTATGCAATATGGAGGCTCAAGGCTGCCTCGGCATCAATGGCCCCTCTGCCCCTCCTTCTCCCTCAGACGCAATCTGCTCTTTGTCTTCCAATATTTAAAAATTGTATTTGAATACTGAATGTGAATATAACCACAAGGTTTATAGTCATTACAGTTTTATTCGCCATTTGCCGTGATGAAATGGCATTCGAATCCAGGAAGAACGGTATTGGCAATTCAACTATCGGTAGCATTTCTTTCCGTCCTGTGAGGAGGGGGCGAGATGCACATATAGGAGGATCAACATGAAGAAAATTTTTAGTATACTTATCATGGCCACCACACTGGCAATGATCGCAACTGCAGTGGCACAGCTCCCATCAGAAGCAGTAAAGGAGAATCGCGTTAATGTCTCCACCATCGATCGGACGGTGACAAATCCATTCGATCCGGCATATGTCTGGAACAATCCATATGCGGTGCCGCTCTCCGGAACAAGCCCCACCATATTTCAGAATATCGCCTTCAAGAAGACCCCGGGAGGCGTCTCAGCAGCATCATACACTGAGAGCATAAATGCATTCCTGGCCTACGATCCTGATGGTGGCAAGAGCAATATCACTATAGCTGCAGCAAGAGTGGGACTGACGGCAAAGGCCGCTTATGTTGGCAGCAGCGTAAAAGAGAGCGCTACGAGGCCTCAAACCCCCGCAGCCTCCCAGACTCAGGCTGATGCTTTGACTCAGGCTGATGCTTTGAATGCCTCTATCTGATTGTACAATCCCCTGAGGGTCCTGCTCACAGCCGGGAATGCAGCTTTTTGTCTGGCTCTGCAGATTCGCTGAATTGAGGATTTGGCAATTGGGGCTGCAGTCCCCTCTTTATTTCTTCAGCGGGCAGATCCTCAGAGCCTGCCGATATGATCTTGTCCGGGATCAGTCCATCTCTCCCTCTTCCACTGTATCCCTGGGGGCGAGCATCAGATCATTGAACAGCAGGATCTCAATCACCTGGGCCACATAGCGCCTCTGCTGGAATCTCTGGATATCCTGGTTCATCTTCAGCTCGGCATCGACCTGCACCCGGATCAGGCTGAGCCTCATATCCCTCTGCTCCTCCTCCCTGATGTTCAGGTCACATATCTCCCGGAGCAGCCAGGGAAGCTTCATGGGATTTCCCAGTGCCCGCGCCACCAGCAGTGTGTAGTTCTTCGGCTCTTTTACCTCATTCTCGCCGGTAAGGAGCATCAGGTCTTCCAAAGAGAACTTCTCGCCGTTTATTGCTATGCTCTCATTCAAATAAAATCACCTTGCAGTATCCTCTCGCAGAGGCGGAGGTCCTCTGCCACATTCACATTCACTGCCAGCTCTATCCTCTCCATTATAAGATGATAATCCTCCTGCTCTCTCTCGATCTCTCTGCCCACCAGGACATTGATCCCGGAGGGGACTATCAGCTGGTCCCGGTAGTTGAAGAGGGAGTCGGGCCGGCGTCCCAGACGGCGGTGCAGATCCAGCGGGGTGTGGGTGGAGAGGGCGGGCTCAGGACGGCCTTCATAGACCTCGATTATTGTATCGATCAGATCGCTGTTGATCAGGGGCAGATCGGCCATGACAATCATTATGGGATCGGCAACCTCTGCCGCCTTCACTGCATAGATCATATCCGGGACGAAGCCCATCCCCGGGGTGTCCAGCACAGACAGGTTCCAGTCCAGTGCCCATTCCCGGGTGAGGGGCACATTCTCTGTGGTGGCAATGTATATCCTCTCCACAGAGCTCTCCTCCAGAGCCAGGGCCACATACTCGATCAGCCTCCGGCCGAGGATGGTCACCATGGGCTTCTCCCCTCTCTTCAGCCGGGAGCCCCGGCCTCCGGCCATCACCAGAGCGTCCAGGGCAGAACCCCTCCCAGAGTCAGGGCGGCGGCCAGAGCAGTCACCCTCGCCAGCTCGTTTGTTGCCCCTATGCCGTCGCCGGTCGCTCCCCCGAAGTTCCTCTTGGAGACTTCAACCAGGCAAAGGGCAGCGAGCTGGGCAGTTGCCAGGACCGCCAGGCCGAGGGCCCCCAGGGCGAGAGAGCAGATGACCGCCGAGATTGCCAGGCCGAGGAGAAACTGGCCCAGATCAGTCCTCTGGATCATTATCTGCCCAAAGCCCTTCTGCAGGGGATGGGAGAAGGCGGCAAAGGTTATCATCGCCTCCTTGGCGCTCACCTCGGCGCTGAGAACTGCCAGGGGCGCCAGCCCCTCCGGCAGGCTGGAGAGGAGGGCGAATGAGGCCAGGATGAGAAGGACGATATAGAGCCCTCCTCCCGTTCCCAGGTATATGTCCTTCATCGCTGCTATCTTCTTCTCCCTGGTGCCGTGGGCGATCACCCCATCGGCAAAGTCCGCCAGGCCATCGATATGGTTTATGCCGCAGAGCCAATAGGTCGTGGCTATCACCACCACTGCCGCCAGGCCAGCCGGAAATGCCTGCAGGGCAATGTAGCAGACCCCACCCAGGACTGCGCCCAGGGCCATGCCCACCAGAGGAAAGAGATAGACATGCTTCATCAGGGCCTCCACCCCCTCCATGGATATGCCCACCGGTATGGTGGAGAGCCAGCCGAAACCGGATTTGAGGGCGAAGAGAATCTCCTTCAATTTCTGCTCCTCGGATCGGCTGCCGCTCTGGTGTACATATTCGCTGAGACCCCGCCGATCAGGCCGGCCAGAGCATCATCCAGGAAGGGTCCCAGTTGGGAGAGTATTCCCGGTTTGGCCTTGTCGTAGCGCACATAATCAAAGAGCCCCTTGTAGCCTCCCACATACTTGGCAATGCTCAGGCCCAAGACCTCGTCTGCAATAAGGCAGCTCAGATCGTTCTCATAATCGGAGGGATTGAGGTTGGGCAGGCTGCGCCTCTCTCCCTCCCCCTCCAGGAGGATGGCGGCGTATATGAGCAGGGCCAGGTTGGGATCGGATAGGGCAAGATCCATCTCCCGCCGGAATTCTGCTTCTGCCCTCTCTTGCGTCTCCACCCCGGGATGGGGAAAGTAAAGCTCCATTGCTGCAGATATGATCTTCTCCTCTGTGATTCCCCTGCTCTTCAGCACATCTCTGATATCTCTGGACGCCATGGTAAAGCATGCATGGTCTGGGGGAATAAAAGAATATCCGATATCGCGAAGTTTATATGGACTGATGCCCGATATATGGGTGAGGAGACTCCATGAAGACCATGGTCAAGATTTTTGTGGATCACGAGCATCTAGTCAGGGTAATAAATAGCTTGACGGAGCTGGGGATCACTGGCTTTTACCTCGTAGAGTATCAGGGAATGGCCCCTGCCAACTGGAAGAGCTTCCAGCTGAGCGAGAAGCCTGATATGGCATTGAAGGCCATTCGAGATCATTCAGAGCCTGGAGTGATAGTCAATACAGTGGTGAGCTCAGATAAATGCCAGCAGCTCATAAGGCAGCTCGAGGAAGCTTTAAAAGGGATAAGGTTTACCATCATCGGGCACCAGGTTAGTTCCATAAAGGTGAAAGGAGACGAAAGTACTCATGCCAAACCTAAATGATGAGGTGGAAGCGGCCCTGGAGAGGATCAGGGAAGGCCTTCGCATGGATGGCGGAGATGTTGAGCTTGTGGACATCAGCGATGGCATTGTTACTGTGAGGCTGCAGGGGCACTGCGCAGGTTGCCCCTTCTCCCAGATGACTCTGAAGAACTTCATTGAGAAGGAGCTGATGAGGAGCGTCTCGGGCGTCAAAGGCGTGCAATCCGCCTGAATTGCCGAGGAGTCTGAGATATGTTCCCAACTAAGAAGGTACAGAGCCTGGTAGGAAGCAAGATTCAGGTGGAGATGAAGGGATCGCCGCGATATGTCCTGGAAGGCATTCTGAACAGCGTGGACGAGTACTTGAACCTGCACCTGCTGGAGACTGTGGAGTTGATCGGGGGCGAGAAGACCCGCTCATTGGGATCGGTCATCCTGCGTGGCAATAACATCATTCTCATCAGCCCAGTGGAGTGAGAGGTGGGAATGTCCGTCGAGGAAGCATTGGATTATATCAAATCACATCCCGAGGGAGCTCTGCAAAGCGACCTGTGGAAGGCTCTGAAGATCGATTCCAGGAAATGCTCTCGCATTGTGGCCAAGCTGCTCAAGGATCGCTTCATCACCCGGGAGGTGGAATCCATTGACGGCATCAGAACCTATCGGCTCTTTTGCGTCAGCAGGCCCAGCGGCAGACGATTTGATCCTCTGATGGCCCTGGATGCCTTTGAGCCCTGTGCCGGTTGCATCGAGGAATGCGTCCCCGAGCACTGCGCCCGCTTGAGCGAGTGGATATTTGCCATTGTGATGAGCTTGGACGAAGAGGCTCCTTCGGATGCGATTCAAGGGGATGAGGGCGGCCAGCCAGTGGCCTCTTCCTCATCATAAGCCCTCTGTCTTGAAGCGAAGAAAATAGGCAAGCCAGTTTGCTTTTTTCCTGCAGATCGATAGAGGCCCGTAGAGCGGAATTCAGGTGCTTATCTGATCTGCGCCGAAACCTTTCTTGACCAGGATATCCTTGATTCTCTGAATATGATTGCCCTGAAGCTCAATAAGGCTGTCCTTTACTGTCCCTCCGCAGGCCAGCTTGGACTTCAGATGAGTGCACAGCTCCTGTAGATCGATCTCATGAGGATCGATGCCCTGGATAACTGTCACCTCTTTTCCATATCTGCGCTTCTGGATTTTGACTACAATTCTTTGCTGCTCCTTGGCGACCTCCTCGCAGATGCAAAGCTCCTGGGGAAGGCCACAGACGGCACACATTTGAGAACTCATTTGGTGGCAGTTACCTCCATAAATGTAACCCAATAAGGCTGATTATGCTATTTTAATCTGATGGTGACATCAGGCCCCTCTTTGTCCCTGCCTTCGGATCTCATTGATCTTTCTTGAGACGATCTCCAGAAGGAAGATCAAGAGGGCAATGAGCAGCAGGGAATCTCTACTGGATACCCTCTCCTCCACCATCCTCTGGCTGAGCCGCGAGGCCTCTGCAATCAAGCTCCTCTCTGCCTCCCCCTCGGTGAAGACCTTGCCTCCATTGGCCATTATCAGGCCGGGAAGATCGGGATTGAAGCCGATATATCTGTACTCCAGGGGGTAGTTGACAGCCACCCCATACTCTCCTATATAGTATATGCCTCTTCTGCTGGGGGTAAATGTTGCTATATATCTATTCTCCCCCACCTTCTCCACACTGGCTTCAGGCAGGCTGGGCCGATATCTGCTATTTATAGTGATCTGCAGAGGGGTGTTCTGCCATCCATCCTCCCCCTCCACCCGGTCCATCTCCGGCCTGGGGTCTCCCACCGCCCAGTTGACGGCAGAGGAGATCAATTGAGAGTTGGGGCTGCTGTAGAGCTGGCCGGCCCAGGCATTGCCATCATCAGTGGTAAGAGCTGCCACCCTCCCCAGCCCATAGCGCCAGGCGGTGAGGACTGGCTTGCCATCCGCCAATGCCACCAGCTTTATAGAGCCGGATTTGGGGGTGACATCATTGAATCCGCTGATGGAGGCGTTAAGATCCAGATCGGTGGTGATGTAGTGGTTCCTGTTGACCACAGCCAGGCTGTAGCTGGTGATATTCACCTCCTCTGGCTTCGGCTCATCCGAGAGAGGCGCGCTGATGGTGGTCAGGGAATCGGGATAGACAAAGGAGGCAAACTCCGAGTTCGTGCTGCTGGCGATCTCCGGGAAGCTTCCCATCCTCCCGGGGATGGCCTGGACCTGAATCAGCCTGGTGGTGATATTCACCTCCTGGATAAGCTTTTTGGATCGGGCTACCACCTCTTGGTAGTTATGGAGGTTTCCATCGGAGAGGACGATGATCTCCCCTTCCCCACCACCGGCCAGGATCATATCCTGGGCCAGCTCCAGGCCCGAGTCAAGATAGCTGTCCTCCGTCCCGGTGGGGGCAAGGGTGGCGATCCTGTCTGCGAGGACGTTCTGGCTGCGGGCTAGGGGAACGGGATCGATCACATTGTAGGCCCGGGTTCCAAAGACCACCACCCCCACATTGTAGTCCTGAAACTGCGGCGAGCTCAATAGCTCCACCGCCAGCGCCTTCTCATAATCGAGCAGTGTGGTGCCATCCCTGGTCAGGGTGGAGAGGAGGCTGAAGGAGACATCCAGGACGAAGATGAGGGTCTTGCCCCCCTCGAAGCGGCTGGGGGAGGACTGGACTGGAAGAACCTTCTCCAGAGTCGAGTTGCGGTATTCTCCCAGGTCATAGGAGTCCTTGCCCCCCACCACCACCAGGCCGCCACCCTCGCGCACATAATCCACCAGCCGGTCCAGGCTGGAACGATATTCGATATCATCAAGGATGATGGACTTGTAGCCCTGCAGGTCGGCAGGAAGCTCAGAGAGCTCTGTCAGCTTGTAGAGGTCATCCAGGTTCTGGGCCAGGGGAGAGCCAGCAGAGGCGATGAGGAGCACCTCTGGCTTGGGGACGACATATACCGACTTTGTGTAGACATTGTTTGCCGGCTGCATATCCGGGGCGATCTCAGCTCGCAGGATGTGATTGCCCGTCTCCAGGAAGGAATGGGAGATCTTGATGGAAGCACTACCGTTGGCCTGGATCTGATCGCTGTAGATCTGCTTATCATCGGCATAGACCGATAGGGGGCCGCTGTAGTTCAGGGAGCTTCTGACTATCACCCGGAAGGGATATCCCCCTGCCAGGACGGCGGTGTTCGCCCCTGATATCTCCACCCCAGCATCCTCTTTCGTCGGATCGATGGCAAGGGCGAAGACAGTGCAGTTTGAGCTCCTGGCCAGGGCAAGGGCATCTGCCAGCTGTCGGCCGCTATTGCTGTAGCCATCGGTCACCAGGAGGATTGTGCTTCCCGGAAGGGCATTCTGCAGGATCCTCTCCCCCAGAGGGGTTGTATTGCCGGAGAAGGTCTGCAGGGAGGCCCCGGTCAGATCGGCTATCCGGGGGGCGATGTCGGGATCGAAAACCGCCATCGATCCGCTCTTATCCTCCAGGATGATGATGTTCGGCCTTTCCGAGTGGATGGCATGGGTCTGGACAGAGTAGGGGTTGGCAGCAGCCGTCAGTATCAAGCAGAAGACCAGCAGCCGGGAGAGGGCGAGGGTCTTATTCTCCGCCCGGAGGTGGATGTAGGCCAGCCCCAGCAGGGCCAGTGCTGGCAGGGCCCAGAGCAGCTCCGGGCGGGCGAAGTAGAGCTCCTGGATCATGTCTCTCTCCTCCAGCGCATGATGAGAAGCTCCAGGATGATGGCCAGGGCGGCAATGGCCATCGCCCAGGGGGATAGATCCTTCTGCACCATGGTATCGCGAACCACTCCCAAAAATTCACCCTCTTTGAAATCCCGGCTCCGGCCCAGGGAGGACTCAGCCGGATTGTACATATTGGCGGCCACAGCCCGCCCCTGGAAGCGGTAGACTCCCACCTCATCCAGGGCAACAGTGCGGGCGGAGAGGCTGTGGCTGGGGGTCTGGATGGTGGACTGCTCTCCTAGGGCCAGGATCTCCCCCGTCTTCCGATTGGAGTCCTCTATATCCGGCACCCCGGTCATCCAGTTGACCATCTGATACCAGAATATGGGGTACTCAGGGCGGAGATAGAAGTCGGAGTCCATCTCCAGGCCGTTGTAGATCACCATCCCCCCGCCCAGCCGCCAGAAGGCGAGGATGGGGACTCCATTGGCCTCCACCACAGTGGTAGTCCCCCGGCGAGGAGCAGCATTGGGATAGCCATAAATGCCGATCTCATCGAAGTGCAGGTCCCCGGCAAAAGCGGCATTCCTCACCCATAGCCTGGCGGGCCCGGAGAGCTCTCCTGTAATCCTCACAGGAAGGTACTCCGGGCTCTCAAGATCGGAGGGGAGGTATATCACCCGGCCGCCATCGATGTAGCGGTTCAGCTCGCCATCGGCTGAGGCATTCCTTGCCAGCACTATCAGGTCGAAGTCCGGGAGGCTGCCAGAGGTCATAACAGCTACATTGGGCAGGGACTGGAGGGCTTTTAGGGCCGGCCCGGGATCTCCCAGATAGAGGACATTCTTCTTGGCCTGATCCGGCACATAGACATAGGCCTGGTTGTCCCAGGAGATGGCGTCCTCTAGCTCCAAGGAGATCTTATTCACCCCGGGGTAGGCGGTGAAGGAGAGGTAGTAGTCGCCGTTCTGGGGGATCAGAGCCGACTGGCTGCTCCTGCCACCCGGGCCGGTGATGGTGATGGGCACAGTCCTGGCCGGGCCGTAGTTGTGGATCAGGGCGGTATGGTTCACATAACCTGTTCCTGGCACATTCCAGCCCTCAATCAGGGCCAGGTTATCTCCTCCCCGGTATGAGCTGGCAAAGACCACCCCCGCCCGGCCTTTAGCCTGGAGGAGGTTGCGGGTGACATCGGGGTCGTCTCCTATCCAGCTGATGAAGTCCGAGACCAAGAGGATATCCCCTCCGCTGGAGCCCAGGAGGATGTCCGCCTGGAGCAATGCACTGGAGAGGTCGGCGGAGACGGCAGCCGGCTGAAGCTGCTGGAGGGCATCGCGGGCCTCAGCCGGGCTGCCCTCGGTGAGGACGGTCTGGGGGATGTTCTTCGCCAGGATGATGCTGATTTTTTCATAGCGATCCAGGTAGGGGCGGATGATATTCTGAGCAGGGGAAATTGAGGCCTGCATGCTGGCCGAGCCGTCCAGGACCACTGCCAGATGGCTGCTTGCCGGGCCCTGTCCGCTGCTGTAGGGCCCGGCGGCGGCCAGGGAGAGGGAGCAGATGGCCAAAAGCTGTATCCAGAAGAGGGGATCGGTTATCAGGCGGCTGAGGACGGCGGTGCGCCTGGCCTCTCCCTCCCGCAAGAACTGGGTGGAGGAGAAGAGAATCTCCCTGGGGCGGGGGCGGATGAGATAGATTATCACCAGAGGGATTATGCCGAGGAGGCCCAGGAGGGCGAGGGGATTGCTGAAGGGCATTGAAAAGAGAATTCCTGAAGAAGTATGAAAAGCTTTGCGCAGGCCATAAATATGATCGGGATTGAGGCTACTACTGTTATCCCTTCCCCAACTGAGGTATCTGGCTATGGTCAGCGCTATGGAGATTTATATGCTATTGCCCAAGACCAACTGTAAGAAGTGCGGGGTTCCCACCTGCATGGCTTTTGCTGTCGGCCTTCTGGGCAGGGAGAAGAAGCTGGAGGAGTGTACTCCTCTATTCGAAGAGAAGAAGTATGAGGCGAAGCTCGCCAAACTGAAGGAGATCGTAGCTCCCCTGGAGAGCGCCACAGAGACCGGTCTGATCATCCATCCGGAGAAGTGCTTTGGCTGCGGCAACTGCGTGATCGCCTGTCCGGTGAACGTGGCTGCCGAGCCCACCAGGTGTGGCGCAGGCCTCGGCCCGGAGGGGGATCGCGTCATCCTCCGGGTGGAGGACGGGGTGGTGGTGGCCAATAACCTGGAGGAATGCAAGCGCTTTGGGCCGAATAGGGTCTTATGCAATGCCTGTACTGCCACCTGCCCGAGCAAGGCCATTGAGTTCGTATGATCGAGGAGTTGATATCGATGACGGAATTCGATTATAAAACCTGCACCGGCTGCTCGCTTCTATGCGAGGATATCCTCTTTCCAGATGAGGATTCCATCTCCCATGCCAAGAACCTCTGCCGCAAAGGCCTGGCCCATTATCAGGCCCTCTTTGTCGAGAGGATGGGCCCTCTGATAGAGGGGAAGGAGGCATCCATTGATCAAGCAATAGAAAAGGGGGCGGAGATTCTGAGGAATGCCAGCGCGCCGGTGATATACGGCTGGTCCAACTGCACCCTGGAGGCCCAGATGGCCGGGCTCGCACTGGCGGAGAAGATAGGAGCGTTCGTTGATGACCCCTCCAGCCACTGCGAGGGGCGGCTGATGGAGATGCTCCTCTCGGAGAGGATTCCCAGTTGCACCCTGGATGATGTGCGCCACTTCGCCGATACAGCGATCTTCTGGGGTTCGGACCCCTCCAGCACCCAGCCCAGGCATCTATCCCGGTTCTCCTACTTTCCCCGCGGATCCAAGAGGCAGAAGAGCTATGAGGAGGAGAGGACCTGTATTGTGGTGGATGTGAGGGAGTCGTCCACTGCCAAGCTCTGCCCCACTACCACCTACCGCGTCCCGCCGGGCGAGGATCTCCAGTTCTTGGAGGCATTGCTGGCCGTCCTGGATGGCAAGATCCCGAAATTCGGTGACAAGAAGAGGATGATTGAGCTGGGCTCCATAATCAAGAAGACCGAGTATGGTGTGATCTTTCCCGGCCCTGGCATGCTCATATCCCTGCAGGATAAGATGGATAGGTTCGAGGATCTCCTCCGCCGGCTGAATGAGATCACCACCTTCAAGGTCCTGCCGGTGACTGAGCAGTACAACTCTCGTGGCTTTGGCCAGCTCCTCTTCGACCGGACGGGCCGGACGAAGGCTGTCAAGTTCTCCCCTTCAGGAGAGGCAGCGGCGGGGCCGACTCTGGTGGAGGCGGCGAAGGAGGCGGATGCCATACTGGTCCTGGGCGCAGATCCTCTCCTGGATCTGCCGGCAGGGCTGGCCAGGGCTTTTGCTTCAGCCCCCCTCATCGTCATCGATCCCCGCCGCTCTCTGACTGCGGATCTGGCGCAGGTGGTGATTCCCGCTGCCATATCCGGCCTTGAGGCCGGGGGCACTGCCCTGAGAACGGATGGGGTGAAGATCTCCTTTGAGCCCCTGATGAAAAGCGAGCAGCCTACAGATGAACAGATCCTGACCAGGATCATGGAGGCGATTTGAAATGGCAGTGGATGTGAAGGTGGTCACCTACAGGGATATCTTCCAGTATGAGGCCGGAAAGAAGGGGGTGCACTCTGAGGAGTATCTCCGTCTCAGCGCCAGCATCATACTGGACAAGCAGGACCTGGCCAGTCTGGGGATAGCAGAGGGGGGGAGGGTTCTGGTGGAAAGCGATGTGAATAAGATCGTGGTGAATGCCACAGCCTCCACAGACGAGCCCCATCCCGGCCTGGCGTTCATGATAAAGAGCCCCTGGTCCAATCAACTGGAGGGGGACGACTCCTGCCTGCCCGGCGCCCCTGGATTCCGGGGGATCAGGGCGAGGGTCTCTCCCAGCAGTGAGGACATCACCCAGATGGCCCAAATACTGGAGAGGCTGCAGTCTTAGGTTATTGCTTGCAGAATGGGTGGATTCTGATATGAATCTGATCTCCATTGCCGACCTGGGCAGGGAGGATGTCCTGCGGCTGATCCAGAGCGCCGAGGCCTTTCGGGCCAGGCGCGGTCAGCACGGCCAGCCCCTGGCGGGAAAGAGCCTGGCCATGATCTTCGAGAAGCCCTCCACCAGAACCCGCATCAGCCTTGAGGTGGCGGCCTGGGAGCTGGGCGGCCATCCCCTCTATCTATCGGCAGGTGAGCTGCAACTGGGCCGGGGGGAGACGATTGCCGATACCGCCCGGGTGCTATCCCGCTATGTGCATGCCATCACCGCCCGGGTCTACTCTCACAGCACTCTGCTCCAACTGGCTGAGCATGCCCAGGTTCCAGTGGTCAATGCCCTCTCCGATTGGGAGCATCCCCTGCAGATCCTGGCCGATCTGCAGACCATGCAGCAGAGCTTCGGATCTCTGGAGGGGCTTGATATCGGCTGGATTGGGGATGGGAACAATGTCTGCAACTCCCTCATTCTGGCCTCGGCCATCATGGGGATGAATATCGCTGTGGCCTCCCCACCAGGGTACTCTCCCCGGGAGAGGATACTGGAGGAGGCCCGGGCCCTTGGGGGGAGCCCGCGGGTGGTGACTGAGCCGGAGGAGGCGGCCAGGGGGGCGGATGTGCTGGTCACTGACACCTGGATCTCCATGGGGGATGAGGCAGAGGAGGCAGAGCGCCTGCGGGTCTTTGGCCGGTATCAGATCAATAGCCAGCTTTTGGCCCTGGCCGGGGAGGAGGCCATTGCCCTGCACTGCCTGCCCGCCCACCGGGGGCAGGAGATCACTGATGAGGTGATGGATGGGCCCCGGTCGCGGGTCTTCGATGAGGCTGAGAACAGGATGCATACCAGCAAAGCAGTGATGGCCTGGCTGATGGGAGAGAGGCAGGGCGGCGGTGATGGCCCACGATGATGGCCCGCGATGATGGTCTGTGCGGGAGAGGGCCTGCCGGAATCGTTTTCATCAGAGGCGCCGGGCAGCCAGTCACTATGCTTAAGAGATGGCGATTTGATGGGGCTGCCTGCCAGGGTCTTCCGGGGGATCAGGTATCGCCACCCCGCTGAATCCCAGGCCCCCATTATGGTATTCTGGTTTGTGGACTGCCCGATCGAGTGCCGGGATATGACAATCGATCTTGGCATGCTTCGGCAAGTTCTTATACCTCACGAAGCAGTAGATAGCTCGCTCTCACTTTGTCGAGGCGGGTTGGGCACTAAAATCGATTGCAAGCGCGGGGGTTGCCAAGAGGTCAAAGGCGCAGGGCTTAGGACCCTGTCACGAAGGTGTTCGCGGGTTCGACTCCCGTCCCCCGCATTATATAGCTGCAAATATCGATTCTTAAGTGCTCTTTCAGTAACTCACAACCGCGACCATTAATTTTAAATCAAACTTTGTCTAAAAGGAATATCAACATGAATTATAGGAATTCTCCTAAAATTGGATTATCTATTTTATTAATCTCTTTGATATCTATGGCCTTAACTCTGGGGGATTGGAACTCGCCTCCAAGAGGGATTGACAACGCAAATAGGGGAGAATTGATGATGTGGTCTTTAAATAAAACCACCACAGAGGATGCTGTCCCCGCTGGTCTGTATCTGGCAGATTACTTACCCCGTTCAGTAAGAAATCAGGCATTGGAATATAACCAAACATTCAATTGCATCGATCTGAAGACCCGCGCGAACCATTCGGGAATGCTATATATCAGCGGTCTATATCCAACTACAGATAGCATTTTAGATTTTGAGATAGGTATCGATCAAGATGGGAGAGCCGAATCCTATATCAATACCAGCAGTGTTTCGGTGATGATTCATCGCGATAACGGTACCTATCGTCTGTACTCGATTTGGTATAGCAACAACGGCTCGATAAGAAGACCTTATTTGGAGATTCCACAAGTTGACGCGTCGCATAATAAAATAAAGTTTACTTTAATAAATAATGAAAATGACAGGCATAATATAATAAAGTTTAATGATAGCTTGCAGCTGAAGACACCCTATGTTTATGCTGGCGCCAGATATCTGCCTTACACGTTCTTAAGTCATCCCATCCTCCAGATATGCAATAAGATTTTTTCCAATGGCACATATTGTACCCTGCACATATACAGTATAGAGCAGAGGATACCTCGTAGAATAGTTACGCCTTTTGGGACTAGGAGAGAGAGCGCTTTCGGGCTGGATGGCCCTCACTCGCTGGATAAAATAGTCAAAGGCGTTGAATATATGACGGAAAAAGGACACACAGGCACAATTTGGGCGGACGTCAGATATGTTGATGCCAATAACATACCTTTCATAAAAAATTTGCTGGATGACGGATGGGAGCTAGGGATTCATTATAGCAAAGAGTTGTCGACTCTTCCACAAGAGCAAGCCTATTCATTGATGAGCTCTGAATATATCAACATCTCCAAGATATTCTCCATAAAGCCAACTAGCTGGTGTTCATTAAAAAACAGAGATAATATAAATCATGCAATATTTGCATATAACGAGCTAGGCATGATCTGGCGCAACGGGAACGCAGGAGTATATTATTTTCCTAATGTTGGAAATTTAGATAACAGTACCTGGAATTGGTGGAAAGAATCCATAAACAATTCTGCAATTTATCCCTCATTTTCTCACCGACTTGATGAAGAGCACGCCATTGCATATTCGATTGACCATGCAAAATTCAAAACATTTATTGACGGTTATACCAATAGTGATATCAAAATCACAGGATTTGAACGATATTACAAAACAAACGCAAATCAAAAGGAGGCGAAAATTTCAATTCTGAAAAAGAATAAAAAGCATCTAGTTTTTTCCATAAAGACAAATGGATATCCATGCAATGTTAATGTCTTCCCTGAAGAAATATCGTCACCCATCAACGTCACGGATTTGACGGCTGGCAAAGCATCAAGCTTTCATCTGAATGACGATTTATCGGTAGTATTTGAGGCTCTTGACGACCATACTTATAATATATCCTACGTACGTGTTTAGCCGGCCAATCTTATGGTTAACATTTGGAGATAATCCAATCCTCTCTGCCCCCATGTTGTCAGCGCCGTCATGATCAGCTCGTGAATAGCAGTTTCCTTGCTATTTCTCAAAGTTCCCAAGATTTTTCTTAGCACTTTGAAGTCAACTAAAATTGATTTAATCCCATATTCCGCACTTTAGGTTAAGGGTTTAGCATTTTTACAGTTATCGATTTGTCTAATTAAATAAGATTACTTTTAATAAAATATGATTTTCTTGTTAGATTTTTTCGCAGTATGTTGATTTAAGTCGATTTTCTCTCTAGGGGACAAGACAGCAGAATATCCTCTCGATTGGAGCGGTATGGCAAGCGAACAAATTATTAATGTAGACAAATATAGTTATTTATGATTATATTTAAAGAATCGTTAGCTGAAGAAATACTCTATTTAGGAAGTTAAAGTGCGGAATGTGGGGTTAAGGTAATGATATGACTTCGCCGGTTATCCTGATCCTGCCTTCCCCGGCTAGCTCCTTTAGGATGGGTTCCTGTAGGGCATATCTCATTGCTCCTTATCCATCTTGCCGCCGCTGTTGGGAGTATCCATAAGATGCGATCCCTAGGAGACTGCGTCATATGCTATCTTTTTTTTTATCAGCTGGCTGTTTAAATGGACATATTTTATCCGAGCAAAACAATTTGCAGTCTTTACTGTATTGTTGAGCTTTTATAATATGCTCTAAATGCTTATGTAAATTCTCTATTTTAGTATCCAATATACGGATACTACCTTTTGCATCCTGAATTGTCGAATCCCTCATTTCTTCTAGGTTCTTCATTTTTTCGTCAACAAATTCGTTGCGGTTTTTATTAGGATTATCCGCATATTTATATTTATTGGTCTTATCAAGACATATAGACTTAAGATCCTCCTCTACTTTCTTCTCAATTTCAGCAAAAATTTCCGTGATTTCTTTATCGAGTTTTCCAATTGATTCCTCTGCGATCTCAATCTCTTTAACAAAATCATCTGTTTCAATATCATTAAATGAAGTCTTGATCTGGGCGAGAATTGTCCAGAATCTCTCTTCAATATCCCCTAATTGAAGTTGCAGCTTTTCCGAGGCTTCTTTTGACCTCAATGATTCGCGTAAGTCTGGCGATTCCTCATACTTTGAATTAAATTTTTCATTAACATATTTTTCGGCAGCCTCATTATCCGAAATTAAGAGGTAATCTCTCGCTTGAATAAAATCGATTAAACCTACCGCACTTATTTTTGCGTATATTTGAGAACTCCTAGCTGCTATATTCAGCAAAAAGTATGAATGAAAATACTGCAATAGGCGATGTTTGCAGCCTAAAAGATTGCTATGAGCTTGTATTTTGATGGTTTTCTCCTGTCTTCTAAATCTTCTCTCTTCGATAATGAATTGAATAGATCCAGCAGCAATAGCACCAACAACAGCTCCAATCAATACTGTTATTAATGGATTCTCCAACATTGATTTTGATGTTCCGGCTAAGATACTGCCATTTAGGGTGACGTTGAGGGCAATTGGATCCATTTAAAAACTCACTTCCGGAATTTCCACCAGCCTTTCTTCTTGATCTCCTCTTCACCGGGCTTTGGGGATAGCTGGCTGATGAGCAGCGCGATGTGGCCGCAATTCATGGCTTCATTCCTTATTCGTATCTCTTTCGGTTTGAGTTGATCATTTCTCTCAGTTCTTCTATCGGGCAGCGTGCCATAATTGCTGTAAATTCGCAGTGGCCCCGTATCCTGATTCTATTCACTCCTCCAAAGATAAATACCTATTACCTGTTATCCAATCCTCGTTTATATCCATCATGATGCAAACCGCTACTCCCAGGAGCGATTGGTCATTCGAATATGCTCCTGATACGCGACTTCTTCGTTTCAGTTCCTTGTTGATCCTTTCCAGGCCGTTGGTAGTCCGAATCCGCCTCCAGTGCTGTCTAGGAAACGATTTGTAGTTCCAAAGATCAAATCTGAAGCTATCAATCGTGTCTGCTGACTTTTTGGCTCCTCTATCATCAAGAATGACTGCCAGCTCCTGCATCTTGCACTCATCCTCAAGAGAATCCTTCAGCATATAAGCAACCTCTTTTTTATCTTTCTTAGGTATGTTCTTGAGCACGGCCCTCATGAAATGAACATTACACATCTGCCAGGAAGCTCCTAAAAATTCTTTCTGCACAGCTGCCTGTATCCCTTTGTGACCATCGGATGTCACTAATTTGACACCTTTAAGCCCTCTCGCCTTCAAGCTTTCAAAGCAATTTTCCCAACAAGATGCATCTTCGCTTGCGGCGGCTTCAGCACTTAGAATCTCGCGATAACCATCATCATGAATACCGGTAACGATAAGAAGTGCCTTGTTTACATACCGTCCCTCATCCCTGACTTTGAAATAGCTTGCATCCAGGAACAAGTACGGAACTGGTCCTTCGATTGGCCTGTTTGCGACTTGGCGATACAGGGCCAATTATAATACCTCGTAGAATAACTTGTTGCTATCTCGCGGACAGCAAGTCGTTTTCCGCTACGGAATATTACTGAAAATTTTACAGCAAAATCGTCACGCTGCTATTTGGCGCTTAGAAAAAGGAAAAACCATCGGTAAATACCTGGCGGAAATGACCGAAAAATCAACACGGGCGGAAGGCTCACTACGTGATTTAGCGACAGCCTCACCAGGTCTTGTTATATGTGGAATCTGAACTGCAAGCTTCTATCCGACATCTGGCGGGTCAAGGGGTCGGCAGAGCAGGAGTATGGGCCACAGCGCCCCATCATCAAGAAGCTGGCCGACCGTTATTTTCATAACCGTGAACCAATTAATTTCTGTAGTACCTAGAATCGACTTTCACCAAGCCGGACCTACAAATTCCCTATCCCGCCCCGAGATAATGCTAGGGACGCAATGTAGTTAAGGCGCGGAAGGTGGATCACGAGACGGCACTGCAGAAAGCAAAGCGATGAAGGCGGCAGTGCTCGGGATATAATGTATATATGATGCATAAAACTTATATACATGCATGTATACATCATTTGAAGCGAATTTAAAAGGAAGTGGATTGATATGGCAAGGCGAGTTGAATTAGGGCTAACCCTTAGTGGTGAAGAAGCCAAGGAGTTCCTAAAGAATGAAAAGAGCCCTGCCTTTACTTCTGATCAATTGGCATTTTTCCGCCAGGCGAAAAAGATCTACAAAGCCAATTGCAGCAAGTTTTGATGGGATCCATACCAGAAAAGGCACTTAGCATTGAATTACTCAACGCCAGGAATGCTAAATATGCCCTTTATTCTTTTGATTCTGGCGATGAAGAGTTAGATGATTTCTTAAAAAATGATGCACTAAAAGAGCAGAAGCTTCTTCTTAGCAGAACACACCTATGCTTTTATAAAGACCGCCTTGCTGGATTCATCACATTGGCTGCAGACTCTATCCGGCTGGATAAAGATAAGCTGGATGCTAGTCAACATATTGATGGCTGTGATTACCCTGCATATCCATGTATTTTGATTGCCAGGCTTGCGGTTGATAAACGACTTCAGAAGCATGGTATTGGACACTATTTACTTTCTCTCGCTATAGGATTTGCCTTAGAAGGGCCATTAGGATGTAGATACATATCTGTTGACCCAAAGAAGACAGCTTTAGAATTTTATGAAAAGATTGGTTTTAGATATTGGACGAGGAGTAAGCGCCGGATGTATCTGAACATGATGGACGTGGCACAACAACTAGAGCCCGACGAATCGCTAGATCCATGGTCCGAAGATTTGAGCCAATAAATCCATAGCTCCTCGATCCTTCAGCTCGTGATGGACGGCTGAGGCCCCGACAATTAAGCCTTAAACCTAAAGGCATTATGCTTTAGGCTAAATTTTTTAACTTAAAACCTTAAACCTTAGACCTAAGGTTGGAGTGAACCCCTGATAGTAGACAGGTAGTTAAGCAATGGTATTTAAAGCAACCTCCAATTCGAACTGATCCGGAGACATGTAGTCCAGCGCCGAATGCAGTCTCTTCTTATTGTAAACCTTCTCAATAAAATACTAGATGTTTTTATAGGCATCAACAAATGTTCCGTACTCATTAAGATATTCATGTACTGTCTCCTCGTGTTGGTTTTAGTCTCTCTTCTAGGACCTTCTTCTGGGTCATGGCGAATGCTTTTTTAAAAGCTCGTTCTCAGCATGAGCTTGGCCTAGCAACCTCTCAAGCTCGGCGATCCTGGCCTCGTACTTGCATATGTTGCCATTGCCGCTGAATGCTCTTTCTGGATTCTCGGCCAGTTCGTCTCGCCATCGGGACGGAAGGCTGGGATGGACGCCATATTCGCGGGCAATCTGGGCCAGGGGTTTGCCGGACTCAAGCTCGGCTACTACTGATATCTTGAATCCTCGATCGTAACGCCGTCTGGTCTTTTTCATGTGATTCTCTCCATGAGTTGCCATTGCTTAACTCATTGTCCACTCGGAGTGGGTTCAGTCTGGACCTCATAATATTATGGGTTTATAGGCGACACGTGCGAAATACTTTTTAGGACTCTATACAAGATAATTTCGCTATGACATGCTCAGAAATGCAGATTCAATAGTGGATGGGATATAATTATGTCTATATGGATGAAAGCTATCGCTCGTGATGCGGCTCGGGCTAGACGTGAAGAAGAAATCAATCGAAAAAGGCTATTGAAAGCACAAGCTGCCCAGCTTAAGGCAGAAGCAAGGCAAAAGAGGCAAGCTGAGATAGCGGCAAGGCGCCAGATGGCACAATCAGAAAGGGAACGAAAGCAATTGGAGAAAGAAGCTAAGCAGCAATATATTGCAGGTAGAATTGAGGAGATAGAAGAGCAAAATGAGGCAAATTCTAGCTATATTTTAGAACTAAGCAGAATTTTAGAACATACTCTTGATATCGATGATACTATTGAATTCGATGCCCTGAGAGTCCAAGATGAATTTCCGCCATTCACACCGCCACAAGAGTTAGTAATGGAAATTCCTTGCCCAAACAAGCAAGACTTTATGAAGAGAGTTAAACCAATGGGTTTCCTTGAAAACGCTCTGCGCATGAAAGGTCGATACCAGCGTGAAATTCAAGCAGCGGAAGCTGAATATAACAATGCAGTCGAGGCTTATGATGCACTCATGTGTGAAAAGAAATCTAAGCTTGAGCAATTGAAAGCTGAATATGAAAGCAATCATGAAGCATTCTTGAGAAAAGTGCAACAACGTGAGCAAGAGGTATGTGAGCTGGAGACGGCATATAAATCGGGAGAGCCATCTGCTATAAAAACCTACACAACAATGGTGCTTGAGCGCTCTGAATATCCAGAAGGATTTGCGAAGAGTTTTCGACTGGCCTATACACCGGAATCAAAAGAGATGGTGATCGAGTATGAGTTGCCTTTGATCAATGTCATTCCTATAATTGAAGAATATAAATATAATAAATCAAAAGATAATATTGTAGAAAAAGTAAGAAAGCCAAATGAAATCAAAGCATTATATAGGGATATCCTTGCTGCTATTACCATTCGTACAATTCATGAAGTCTTGGAAGCAGATCAAGGTAATCATATTCAGGTTGTTGTTTTTAACGGTTTTCTTACAACTGCAGATCCAGCAACTGGAAGAGAGGCTCGCCCGTGCTTAATCTCTGTAAGAACAACAAAAGAAAGCTTTAATGAATTAAATCTAAGTCGGATTGATAAGCTCGTATGTCTGCGTAATCTTGGCGCGCAGGTATCATCCAGTCCTGATGAACAATTGCCAGTAAAGCCTATTGTTGAATTTGATATGGTTGACAAGCGATTTATCGAGCAAGGTGATGTTTTAAGCGGCGTTGATTCACGGCAAAACCTAATGGATTTGACCTATGGTGAATTCGAAAACTTGACCAGCAATCTATTTAGCAAGATGGGGCTAGAAAGTAAGCTGACTCGTGCATCTAGAGATGGCGGAGTAGATGCGGTTGCATTTGATACCCGCCCCGTCCTTGGAGGCAAGATCGTAATCCAAGCCAAAAGATACAAAAATACAGTTGGCGTTTCTGCTGTACGTGATCTATATGGCACAATGATGAATGAAGGGGCGAGCAAGGGGATCATTGTGACGACTAGCGGATATGGTCCAGATGCATATGAGTTTGCAAAGGATAAGCCTCTTGAACTAATTGATGGTGGTGGCCTGCTTTATTTGCTTGACCAAGTTGGAATCAAAGCCAAGATCATTATGCCACAGGAATAAGGATGCGGCAGAAGAGAGGCTTAGGAAAGGATCTAAAGACCAAAGCAAAGATTGCGCTCGATTGAGCCCAAACATAAGAAATATTCAAACTCAGATAATCTGCTTTCCAAATTTTAACCCTTTTGTTTTTCTTTTGCTCAAGAACGGTTCGCTTCATATCGGTTCATGGCCGGTACGCCCCTTCTCCAGGCGGCAGAAGGAGATCTTCTGTAGTGCACTGGCCTGCGAAGTGCCGCTGATGTATTGGATCTCCGGTTGAAGCGCCCTTTGGTCCTTTTATGATATCTCCCAACTCTTATATACGTTGCCTGTCGAATAGTTCTCGGCCTGCAATTGGAGGCATATTGATGAGATTCTTGGATGTAAGCTCAACTGGACTGAGAGTATCATTGATCATCCTCTCCCTCATAATGGGAGGAACGGCTGCAAATGCTCAGCCGATTGTGGGCGCTGATGCCATCAGAATCATAAGCATAAGCCCCCATGAGCAATGGATTGAGATAGCCAATCAGGGAACCGGCAGGATCGACCTTGAAGGCTGGATGCTCATCGATCAGGAGAACCGAACATATACATTCCCGGCAAATGTCACCCTTAAGGCCGGCTCCTCGATCACAGTTCACTCCCGGGGTGGTATTAACACGCCCTCAGATCTATTCAACAGCAGCTTGCTTTGGGGCGAGATCGGCGCCGCCACATTGACGGATGCCACCGGCCGCATGATCTCCAGGTACATTTATCCGGTGGAGGTCACCTCCCCCCGGAGCTTGGCCGCTACCAGGCCCCTCACCCTTCCGGATGCCTTCTCCAGCGGCGGATTGAACCCCCCCTTCCAGCCGATGTACAGATCCCCCTCTGCCGGCGGCTGGAGAGGCTCAAGCTCTCGTCCCACAGCGAATATGACCGGCCATCCCTTCATCTGTCACGGCGGCCCCCTCAACTGGGCCTGGACCAGCGGCCTAGGATAGCTATCCAGCTGTATGCTCCAGTGCTCCGATGGCACAATTCCTTGATTCCCCAACCCTCCAATCCCTCAATTTTTGTACTTCAAAATGCAGATGAATATGTATGAGCTTTTGGCGCTCACCTCTGCCCTCCTCCCAGCGGGCCTGCCGGGCAGAGCCTTCCTCTCCCTCTATGAGCCCTGCCGCCGGGCCCGCTCAAAGCCATCCCCCCTCCTGGGCAGATCTGGCCCCAGCCTGTGCGCTGCCCTCCCGAATAAATCAGCATTGCCTGCCGCAGTCGTACATCTTCAGCCAGCAAGCAATGGATGGCAGTCATATGAAGTTCATATAATGGTTACTCATTTATTTCTGGCAGGAGACTATACTTCCATCGAAGAGCGGAGGCATTGGAAATCGAGAAAGGTGGATCTAGAACCAGGAGAATAAATGACGGAAAAAAGGAGAGAAAAGATCAAGGAGAATGAGGGATAAGAAATGAGAAAAAAATTAGCTGTTGTCTTTGCCTGTATAATCCTGGCATTCATTGGATCAAGCGTAGCAGATGGGGCAAGGGACTGGTTATCCAGTGGTTATGTGGTCACCGGCTATTACCCCGCAGCCGTATGGGGCCCCACAACCTACTATTATGGATACTTCGACTATGCCGCATCCGACCCGTGGTACAGATATGTGGCAGGACCATACCTCAATAGCTGGTACTGGCCGTCTTGGTATTATCGAAGCTATCCAGTAAGCTACTATCGCCCTGCTTATTGGTATGGCTGGCCCTGGACGTATTCAGTTTATTATTGAACTGGGGGCGCCAGAAGATCGCCCTGACGCTGCCCGCTCTGGGATAGCAGGCGATCCTCTGGCTGCGCCGTCCGCCCTGTGCCTGTCTTGAACTGTGTCTGCCTTGAAGCTGGAGTCAGAGCCAGCCTTGCAGGTGCCCCGGCTTGATCGCTCAATCAGAGCATCTGCAGCCCCGGGCAAATATCTTTTCTGCCTCTCTGCATCCATTCTGCATCTACTCTGCATCTATTATCTTTTCAGCCCTCTGCTTTGAGGGTGCATGCTTCTGCCAAGGAAATCCGTAAGCCATTCCACCTGGCCGGGGGGCATGGCCCGCTTCCCCTGGATGATCTCCATTACCAGATCGGCTACCTCCTGGGGGCTACGTCCAGTGGTATCGATCTCATCCACCCGATCTGAGAGCTCCACCGCCTCCACCAGTATCACATCCAGTGCCTCAGCCTCCAGATTCTCCCTGATCTTCTCCGGCAGGTAACCCCTATTCTCCAGCCGGGGCTCAAGCTCCCGGGGTGAAAGCCGGAGGACTATCGACCAGGGGGCGAAGTGATGGGAATAGTGGCCTTCAAGGATGGAGATCTCCCCGGAGTCCATCTCCGTCAGATGCTCTGCCAGTCCATCCATATCCGCCTCCAGGCAGCCTCTCACCGGGTCGGTGCCCAGATTCAGGCCGCTCCGGACCAGGGCGTTTATGTCTATCACCCGGTAGGGCAGGAGATGAGCGACGGTGGTCTTCCCCGTCCCCGGGGTGCCGGTCAGGGCGATATGCATATCAGCGCTGAATCTCCCTGTAGGCGGCCAGGAACTGCTCGTTCTCTGCCGGGGTTCCCACTGTCACCCGGACGTGATGCTCTCCCGCCCCCCGGAATGGGCGGCAATCACGGATGATGATCCCCCTTTGCAGGAATCTCTCGACAAATGTCTCCGAGGCCTCCTCGGTTTTCAGGTAGAGGAAGTTGCCCTGAGAGGGATGAGACTTGATCTCTTTTTGCAGGCGCTCGCGTTCCATTCTGATCTTGTCCACTGACTTGTGCATATAATCAAGGTCCGCAAGAGCTGCCACGCCGGCGGCCGCAGAGGCACAGGATATGGCAAAGAAGGGCGGCGCCGCTCGCCGGTACTCCTGGGCCATCCACTGGGGCATCAGGGCATAGCCCAGGCGCATGCCCGCCAGGCCGAAGGCCTTGGATAAAGTCCGTCCCACCACCAGGTTCTCATATCTGCCGACCAGCTCCGCCAGGCTCTGCTCTGCAAACTCCACATAGGCCTCATCTAAAAAGACGATGGCATCAGTTGTCTCCAGAAGTTGGCAGAGCTCATCCTCTTTCAGGACGTTTCCCGTGGGGTTGTTGGGCGAGCAGAGGAAGGCCATCTTAACATCCTTTGGAATTGTATCCTGGATCTGGAAGTCCAGACCACGGGGGGAGAAGAGGGGTCTGGCCCCTGCCAGGATGGTCAGGATCTCATAGTAGCTGAAGGTGGGGGTGGGGATGAATGTCAGATCGCCCGCCTCCAGAAAGATGCGGGTCAAGGTCTCCATCACCCCGTCCATGCCCGCACCTATGACTATCATCTCCTCCGGAAGACCGGTATAGCTGGCCAGCGCCTCTGAGAGCTCCTCAGGCTCTGGGTATCTCTCTGGGGAGATCCTCTGCAGGGCTTCTTTCACCTGGGGGCTGGGGCCGTAGGGGTTCTCATTGCTGCCCAGCTTCACGATCTCCTTTGGGTCCAGTCCATAGCGGCGGGAGATCTCTGTGAAGCCCTTGCCCGCCACATAAGGCCGGAGCTGCTTGATGCTCTCCCTCACCTTCTGCCTAGATGAGCTCACCTATGACCGCCACCACTCTATCTATCTCCTCCTCTGTCACCACCAGGGGAGGGATGAAGCGGAGGGTATGCTCTCCTGTATTGTTGATCAGGACCCCTCTTCTCAGGGCCTTCTCCACCATCTCTTTGCAGTCGCAGTCCAGATCCACTCCGACCATCAGCCCCATTCCGCGAACCTCCCGGGGCTTGAGCTTCTCCAGCTCCGACTTCAGACGAGCCCCCATCTCGCGGGAGCGCTCGACCAGCCCCTCCTCCTTTATAACCTCGATCACTGCCAGGGCAGCGGCGCAGATCAGAGGACCTCCGGCGAAGGTGGAGCCGTGATCTCCCTTCTGGAAGGCCCCGGCGATATCGCCGCGGGCGAGCATCGCTCCCATGGGCAGGCCTCCGGCCAATGCCTTGGCCAGACAGATGATATCCGGCTGTACTCCGGAGTGCTCCTTGGCAAACCACCTGCCAGTCCGGCCAAATCCAGTCTGCACCTCATCCAGAATGAGAAGGGCCCCCCGGTCATCGCATACATCCCTTGCTGTCCGGAGATAATCCTCCTCCGGCACATAGACCCCTGCCTCTCCCTGCACCGGCTCCAGGATCACTGCACCCGTCTTGGCGGTGACCGCCTCCTTCAGGGCCTCGCCATTGTTATAGGGCACGAACTGGGCCTCCCGCAGAGGGCGAAAGGGCTCTCTGTAAGCACTCTTGTAGGTGAGTGCTAAGGCTCCCAGGGTGCGGCCATGAAATGCCCTCTCTGCAGCCACTATCCTCTCCTTTCCCGTTCCCCGGCGGACCAGCTTGAGCGCCGCCTCTATGCTCTCCGCCCCGGAGTTGCAGAAGTATGCCCGCTCCATGCCGGTGAGGCCATTCAGCTCTTCCGCCAGCAGAACCTGGTTTTCTGTGTAGTAGAGGTTGGAGGTGTGGATGAGGGCTGCAGCCTGACGGCTGACCGCCTCCACCAGCTTTGGATGGCAGTGGCCTATGCTGTTCACTGCTATTCCGGCGACGAAGTCCAGATACTCCTTTCCATCGCTATCCCAGACCCTGGCACCCCTTCCCCTGACCAGGAGAACATCCTGGCGGCCGTAGGTCTGGAATATGGATTCGGATTCCCTTTTCATCAGATCTCTCTTGTCCATCATAAGATCGATTCCCTTTCCTCTAGATGCTCTTTGCAAACCTCAGGCTCATTTGAATCTGGCGATTAACATCCCGGCTGGTTATATCCATATGGCCTGGATACATAATCTCCACATCCAGCTCCGTCAGCCTCTGGATGGAGCGGACCAGATCCTCAGTGCTGCCGCCGAACATATCTGTCCGGCCTATGTTCCCGTCTGGGAATACTGTATCCCCGGAGAAGAGAACCCTCTGCTTTCTCTCATAAAGGCATATGCTTCCCTGGGAGTGGCCCGGGGTCTCCAAGACCTCCAGCTTCCATTCTCCGGTATCCAGGACCATTCCCTCTTTCAGCGTCTCATCCACCCTGTACTCCGGGGCCTGCTGGCCGAATAGATATGCAACCGACGCCAGCTCGTCACCTATGCAGCCCACCTCCTTCTCGCTGAGCATCAAGCGCGCTCCCGTCGCCTCCTTCAGGGCGGGAGCGGCTCCAGCATGGTCATGATGGCAGTGGGTGAGGACGATCAGCTCGATCTTGGTGGGATCGATGAATCTCTTGATATTCTTTAAGGTCGGCCCGGCCATCATTCCAGCGTCCACCAGTATGGGCCTTCTGTCCAAGACCAGGTAGACATTGCCATCGAAGGCGGCACCGCTAACCTTATGCACTTCAACCATTGATAAACACCTGCAGCGAGAAAGTTGCTCCTACAATATATTAGTTGGTAACAATGACCCTGATGGAAGAGGCAATTAGAGGGCGTGTGCCCCCGAGCATCGCCCAGGTGGCGGGGAGAGAGGGAATAGATCCGGAAAAGCTGGCCCGGCTGGTGGCGGCGGGCAGGGTGGTCATCCCGGCAAACATCTGCCGGGCTGAACTGGATCCCGTAGGCATAGGGGAGATGCTGACAGTCAAGGTGAACATCAACCTGGGAACATCCCAAAACCTCGACTCCCCCGAGGCAGAGGTGGAAAAGGCTCTGGCGGCAGTGGAGGCGGGAACGGACGCCCTGATGGATCTGTCCACTGGAGGGGACCTGGACCTGGTTCGCAGGAGAATACTGGCCTCGGTGAAGGTTCCATTGGGCACAGTCCCCATCTATCAGGCTGCTGTGCAAAAGGAGCTGACCTGTCAGGGGATGTTCGATGCCCTGGAGCGGCAGGCGCGGGATGGGGTGGACTTTGTCACTGTTCATGCCGGTGTGAACAAGATATCACTGGAGAGGCTGAGGCAGGACCCCCGCCTGATGGGGGTGGTGAGCCGGGGCGGGTCCCTGACTGTGAAATACATCGCTGATACAGGCGAGGAGAACCCCTACTACCAGGAGTTCGACTATCTGCTGGAGATGGCCAGGGAGTATGATCTGACCCTCTCCCTGGGCGACGGCCTGCGGCCGGGCTGCATTGAGGACGCCTCGGACCGGGCCAAGTACACTGAGTTCATTATGCTGGGAGAGCTGGTGAGAAGGGCGCGGGCCGCTGGGGTGCAGGCCATGGTGGAGGGGCCGGGGCATGTGCCTGCAGATGAGATCAAGACCAGTGTCCGGGCGATGAAGCACCTGACCGATGGAGCGCCCCTCTATCTTCTCGGCCCCCTGGTGACGGATGTTGCCCCCGGCTACGATCATATCACTGCTGCCATGGGGGGGGTGATTGCGGGCATGGCGGGGGCGGACTTCCTCTGTGCCACCACCCCCTCGGAGCATCTCGATCTTCCCACAAGAGAGGATGTAGTCGAGGGGGCATATGTCACTCGCATCGCCGCCCATGCTGCCGACCTCACCCGGCCGGGGGTGAGGGAAAGAGCCCGGTCCTGGGATCTGCAGATGGCCCAGGCGAGGGCAGCTCTGGATTGGGACGGCCAGTTTCGGGCAGCGATAAACCCCTCTCTGGCAAGGCGGATCAGGCACAGGCGGGGGCTGGAGACTGACACCTGCACCATGTGCTCAGAGCTGTGTGCCATCCGCCTGACCAGGGAGGCGATGGAGAAGGGGAGGAATAAGGATCAGGAACGGGCCTGATCCCGGTTCAGCTCTGATAAATTTGGGATTTTGAGGGCCTGGATCATCTCAGCTTATCCGCCCCCTGGGGGGCGAGATTGATTATCTGCACCGGCTCGATGATTATGTTGGAGATGGCAGCGGCCTTTCCCCCCTCCACAGTATTGATCGCCCGGACGGATATCCCTATGACTTTTATATCCAGGCGGTTCTCAAGGCTGCTGCCGGGGCCTGCCCCTCCCGGCAGATTCTGCTCACTGCTGTTCTCTCTGCCCTCCGGGGGATGGCAGGCAGTCTGTCTGCTCTCCTGTGAATATGCAGCAGATAAATTCTCCAGCTTCGCCCTCAGATTGGCCTCATCCATAAGAGCCCTCTCCCTTTGGCAGGAGATGTTATCCCGGGGAGATGCACTGAAGGGCAGGCATCTGGATGGCTTATGGAGGGCATCTGCGATCTCACTGGAGGTGATGGGCCCGGCCGGATGGCCTGGAGGCGGCCCGGCTAATACTGGGCTCGATAAGAGAAAAATTAATAGAAGGCCCGCCATTATGGCATTCGCGGGTCTCCGTGAAATCTTCATATCTATCCTTTCCGGATCGATTGGCCTGCTATCACTGCTGGTTGGCCACCACCTTGACGTTGTTAGTGGCGGAGGCGAATCCGAATGCCAGAGCGTCTCTATTGCCGACCTTGATCTGGTCTATATTGACCTTGATGCAGCAATCCTGACAGATGGATCCACTATTGCAGCAATTGCACTCTCCAGTATCCTGGTTCTTGAGGATCTCCAGATTATTGGTGGCCAGGGTCACCGGTGCCCTATGCCAGGGAACACCAAAGGCCAAAGCCCTGTCATTTCCTATGGTCATGGTGTCTACATTAGTATCCTGAAACCCAGGGAAACTGAATGCCGATCCCTCTGTCTCGAATATTCCGCCGTTCTTTCCGAGAATATCTATGCTGCCCATGCCGCCCATATCCTGTGCAAATACAGGAATTGAAAGCAAAGCTACAGCCAGCACCAAAATTACTCCCTTCTGTCTGATAATCTCACCCCTTTTGTTGTTTGATATCAATATAGTTTGTATCTATAATATTTATCTTTTTTGGTGAAAGATGCAGATTCTGTATAATCCCTGCCGTCCGGATTTTATATAAATTTCCTTAAATTTATCAAATTATGTGGATAGTCTGTGGCGGAGGATCACTCTTTTTGCCCTTGCTTCTTTGTAGTGAGGCCCAGCATCCCGATTCCACCATGGTGAGGTGGAGGCACAGAGGGGGTGGAGTACAGAGAGGGGCAGAGAATGGCCCCAGGTTCGCTCACAGAGAGAAGAGGACTGTAAAGGCCGGGTTATGCCACTTCGGATTAATCAAATATGAGCTTGCGGACCTTCATCGTGGCCAGGTCGACAATCGGCGCTACAGCACAGATCGGTTGAATGTTCATCTTCTTCTGGAAATCGGTCTGAGACTGCCAGGTGCCACTGTTTATCACTGCCACCCCCTTGTAGCGGGCGATTCCCACAGTGTGGACATGCCCGCAATGGAGTATCGCCGGGGGGCGGGAGATGACATAATGATCCTCGTGCTCCGGTGCAATGGAGACCCGACTGCCGTAGATGGGTGAGAGATGCCTTCTCTTCAGCATCTCGATCATCGCTCTCTCCGGATTGGCATAAGCAATGCCAGGCAGGCGCAAGACCAGATCGTCTATACTCCGGCCGTGGTAGATCAGCACTGAAATGCCGCTCAATGTAACAGTGGCCGGGTTTCCCACGAAGAGCATATCCGGGCGGAAGTACCTCTGCACCTCCTGGGGCAGAGCGGGCTGGGGCTCTGCCTGGCGCACGATATCGTGGTTGCCCGGAGAGATGATGATCTTGATGTCGCTTCTAATAGCATTCAGCAGCCCTGCAGCCGCCTCATATTGAGAGTATATATCCAATATCGCCAGGTCTTTCTCCTGGCCGGGATAGACACCGATGCCATCCACCAGGTCCCCGGCAATCACCAGATACTCCACCTGGGTGGCAAGGCCTGAGGGATCATCCGCCTTTCCATTCAGCCAGTCAGAGAACCTCTGCCAGGCATCGCTCATAAAGTACCTGCTCCCCACATGAAGATCGGATATGAATATGGCATGGCCGCTTCCCCTCGCCAGGGGGGCGGTGTGGTTGGGCATATCCGGCCAGAGGATTGACCTGACAAAGATTCTTCCATTTCCGTCCGATATGCCTGTAACCCCTATCACCTCATCGGGAATTATCTGCCCAGACTCCTCATATGCCTCTCCATCCTTCTGGATGACAGCCACAACCACCCCGGTGGGGTCCTCCAGCTCTATCACCCGGTTGCCCTTGGTGGTATTTCTGATATCCAGGACCATGCCGATGAGAGAGACCTCCCGGCCCGATGTGCTCTTTCCCAAGGACTCTATCGGCCGGGAGTTTATCCGCCGGGAGAGGATCTCTCTGATCTTTGCATATCTATCCCGGAAGTAGCAGACGAAGTCATCATACTCGCCCACACAGGTGGAACGCCCGGTTATGTCACAGTGCAACTGGGCAGAGTGCTCTGGAAGGTGAGCGCCATCTGCAATGGAGTCTGGGAGAGGCCTGGCGACGGTTGGTCTTATCGGGGCTGCCAGTTGGGTCCGGGGGGCGGGGGAGGATAGAGCAGCTCTGGGTGAAGCAGGCGGGGCAGCCTGCGCGGGAGGGCTTCTTTGGGTGGGGGAGGAGGAAGTGGCATGGCCGGCTCTGTCATCTGAGGATGGCTGGATGAGGCCATTGATATGCTGAATCCCAATCACTGCAACCGATCGATCCACACAGCCGATGATGCGGCGGAGGAGATCCTCGCTGCTTCCCTGGTAGCGGCATATGGCCTCCAGGGCCTCCGGCTCCAGCTGGTAGCCCTGATCGGCAAACCTCTGCACAATCTCCCGGCCTTGGGCTGGAGTGCTCTGGATGGACTTGGGGGATATCTGCAGCATCGAAAGGAGTATAAGAATGTACCAACTGATAAATGTGGCTGATGAAGATCGGAGAATGGTTTGACAGTCTGCCTATGCCGGAGCTGGCCAAGGACATAATCTTCGTGGCGGTGGTGGTAGGAGCTATCTCCCTCCTCTCCCAGCTGGCGCTGGGTCTGTGGACCCCCATGGTGGCGGTGGAGTCGGGAAGCATGGTGCCCAATCTGAATGTGGGGGATATCGTCCTCGTCCAGGGAGCGAGCCGCACCGAGGTGATCCCCTGGGATGAGGCAGAGAAGAAGAACTATACTGCATTCAACAATCCCGGAGATGTCATCCTCTACCGGCCCTATGGCAAGGAGAGCCTGACCCTCCTCGACCAGTTGAAGATGCTCCTGGGGATGCCGCCCGGCCAGGGCAAGGCCATACCCATAATCCATCGTGCTCTGTATTATGTAGAGGAGAATGAGCCGATGTGGGAGGGGGGGCCAAAGGCACCCTTCGCCGGATACATCACCAAAGGGGACCACAATGCTGTCATCGACCAGATGGCAGGCCAGACCCTGGGAATGGCCAATATCTCGTACTTCGATCAGCATCGCGATGAGGTCATGCGCGTGGGCCGCGATGTATATCTGGACAAGAACACCGGCCTGCTCCTTTACCAGACCGAGAACGGGACATATGTGGGCGACGGCATCAGCTACTTGACCCCGGTCAAGGAGGAGTGGGTGATTGGAGTGGCCAGGGTGAAGATCCCCCTGGTGGGCTACATCAGGCTGCTTCCCAATATAGTCTCCGATAAGATTCACAGGATCATCGGATAGCCAAATGCCGGATAAAATGGATCGCAGTGATTTGGTGCGGCCGGTGGATCAGCTCGTCTCTTCTCCTGAGCCCGGATTCCACCTTCCCAGCACCGCCCAGTGGTCCAGGTGATAGGGCTCCAGATCATTGATCCCCATGAGCTCAAGCCCGATCAGCTTTTTCAGCTCTAACTGCAGAACAGCCCGAGGGCTTGCCCTGGTATCCACCGAACGGCTCTTGAGCAACAAACACAGCCCTCCTCCGGGACGAAGATACCGGGCGCAGTTGAGGGAGGCGATCTGGGCCTGATTCCTCTGAGCTACATCCTGATAGATCAGGTCCACCGGCTCTAAGAGCGGGGCATAATCCTCCGGCTTTGCTGCATCGGCAAGGATGGGAATGATGTTAGTGCGCCTCTCGCACAGCCCGATCAGGTCGCGCATGGAGCGGGCGGAGAACTCCACAGCATAAACCAATCCTTCGGAGACTATATCTGCCAGGTGGCTGACAGTGGTGCCGGTGGCAGCCCCCAGATACAGTATCTTGGAGTCCACCCTCAAGGAGATGGCCTGCCCCTTCCCTTTCAGGATGAGGGCGGCGAGCTTGGAGCGGTATGGGTCCCAGAGGCGGTAGCCGTTCTGGATGCGCTCTCCATATACTGGCACTGCATCTGGCGATCTCGTCGCCAGCCGCACAGCATCCCTCCCCTGGAGTATGAAGATGCCTGGAGCGATCTCTCCCGGGGACATCGAGGGGCTGCCTTCCTTCTTTTGGCGCAGAACTACAGCTCCTTTCCCAGGGAGGTGGTGGTCAGCTTGACATGTTTTACGCCCTTCAGGGCCATCATCTTCTCAGTTGCTATTCTCACATCCTTTCCCTCTCCCCGCAGGACGATCACCTCCAAGCAGTTGTCATGGTCCAGATGAACATGAAGGGTGGACTGGATGATGTCGCCTGAGTCATGCTGAATCTCTGTAAGATTCTCCACCAGCCCCCTTTGGGAGTGGGAGTAGACCAGGGTGATGACCCCAACTCGCTCCCCCTGCACATCGCTCATCCATTCATAATGGACGATGTAATTTCTGATTGCATCCCTTATACCCTCGGAGCGCGAGGAGTAGCCGCGCTTCAATATTATCTCGTCGAACCGGGAGAGAAGCTTCTCCGGTAACGAGACACCTATCCTCATCAATTCCTGTTCCATTTATAATCGCGGTTAAAATACAGTTGATATTTAGTAATAAGCTTTATGGAGGAAAATCAGAAAATCATAATTGACAGAGTGGAGGAACCACAAAGTCTTTCCCTGCTCAGGCCAGGATGATATCCATGCCAGATATTGCACTCATCGGCCAGAGGACTCTGCTCTTTGAGAAGCTCTTCCAGGATGTAGGAGCAAGCTATCAGTTCCTCTCGCCTCTTATTTTGGGGAGCCCCTTTCTCCCCCATTACCGGATGGTGATGATCCCCTCCGGCTTTGCCAATCCGGAATACTCCCAGACCCTTCCCGGCCTGGTGAGAGCGAGATCGAGTATAGAGAGCTTTGTGAAGGATGGGGGGGTGCTGACGGTATTCGGCCCCCTGATCCCGGAGCATGACTTCGATTGGCTGCCTTTACCCCTGAAATACATCTGCGAGATGAGCACTCAGAGCGTCACCCCTGTAGGGGAGGACTGCTCCTGCCTGCTCTGCACCCCCACGCCGGAGTGTGATGGCTACCTGATCCCGGGAGAGGGCTTCGAGACAGTGGTTAAGGATGATAAGGGCAGGGCCATTCTGGTCATAGCCCGATACGGCCAGGGGCTCATTGTGGCCACCTCTGTGCATGAGTTTCCAGCGGCAAAGTACATAAGGTGGGCCCTGGATAAAGCCCGTCCCGCTCGAATCTGAGGGCTGAGGCCGATGCCGGACTCTCGCCAGGAAGAGGAGTTTCTCCTGATCAGGAAGAAGAAGAGCAGGTTGCGCCAGGAGATCGAAGAGCTGCTGCAGAAGAGGGGGCTGGTATGGGAGGAGCGGGTGGCGGTGATAAACCTGGAGAGCAAGGAGTGCCACTACTTCCCCGACTACCCGGAGGCGATGCAGTTTCTCCGGGGAAAGAATGGGCGCTGGTATATCGCCACCCCTGGCCTGCGAAGACTGGAAGGAGGTGGACTGGGAAGGGATGATATGCACCGTTGATGAGTGGTGAGGATGATCGCGGCGGCTATTTTTGATCAATCATATAATTTATATTATCTTCATTATCTTAATCACCATCATTATTATCGATATCTCTATCATCATCACAATTATTATTATTATTATTATTTGTTCTGACTGCATTGAAATGCCCTTGGGCATCGGATTTTTCTCACTTGATCAAAGAAAAAAAGGTGCGATGAATGGATCATCGCCCTTAGAAATGGAACTCGATATGGAAGGGCACGTAGAAGATCCATACGAAGTAGATCACCATGGCGATTAAGCCCAGGGGCACGCCGAGCCTTGCCCATTCCTTGCTGGTGATTCCCAGCTTGCCCGCGGAGATGATGTTGGGGATGTTGCCGGGAATCAACATGCCGCCGGATATGAGAAGGCCCATCAGAACCGCCTGGATCTGATCCAATCCCATGGATGGGCTGATCTCAGCGGCGGTGAGGGTGGCATTATCCAGGATGGCGGATATCATATTCACCCAGTAGAGGATCTGAGGCGCTATCCCCAGGATGTACTTGTCTATTACCACCTTCATCCCCGAGCCGAGGAGCAGGAGGGCCATGACGAAGAGGTAGACCTTGGCTGCCCTTATCACAACCTCTCTTAAGCCGCCGTCCTCCTCCTCAGTGACCACGCACTCTGAAATCTTGGCCTTGCCGGTGAAGAACATGGCCAGAAGGCCGAAGGCTAAGCAGCCGGGTACGATGTATATTGCCAACTGATTGAAGAGGAAGAAGAATCCGGCATGATAAGGCTCTCCCTGCAGCTTGGTGACAGCGATGGTGGAGAGGGGCTCGCCCACTGGGGTGAGAACTGCTCCCAGGCCAATGGAAAAGCAGGCGATTATGACCAGATTGATCTTAGTCTGGCGGTCGAAGGGCATGCAGTTGAATAGCTCCACCAGGAGGAGCGAAGCGATGATGGCGGTGATTATGCTGGAAGAGAGTCCCAGGATGACCACAATCAAAAATACCACGATCTTAAGGGGGATAAGCTTGAGGATCCCGTTTATCCCTCTCTGAGCATGGGAACGCCCATAGTGGAAGATCAGGCCGGCCAAAAGCACTGCAGGGACTATTCCCTTTACCACCGGCTCTTGGACTGCCTCCATCACGATATGCATATTCCAGCCGATGAGTTCCAGCTGTTGTTCTGTATAGCCCAAAGTCTCAACGAGATTGGCCTTGTTGTAGAAGTTCGATACCGTTACCGCCAGAACGCCCATGACGAACAGAAAGGCCTCCAGGTTGCGTTCGATCTTCTTGACCACGAATGGTCCGACAAGAACAATTAGTACAATGACAAATAAGCCAATGTCCAGTGGGTCAAATAGCACAAATATTCCCTCCAATATCTATAAGATCTTCATCATCAACGATCTTTATCTCTGCAGGCCAGAGGCTGCCATTGGAGCTCATGGCTCCGATCATACGGTCAGGTAATTCCATCTCTCCCCAATTCTGCTCAAGCTCTCTACAAGTCGAAACCATATGACCGCTCCTCTCATTCCTGTATCGACAGATCCTCTCCTTATCTGGAGAGTCTCTTACTGAGATGCTCAACCCAATATTAAATGCTTTTGGTTTCCGTTTTAGGGACGCAAACCAGCTTGATCACAAAGTGGAGTATCAAATCAGATTGAATCATTAAAAAAAGGAACATTAGGTAGAAACAACTTATATAAAGCGATATATTTGCGATTACTGTGATAATACATATTATACCGTTCCCAAAACAGTTTTTATGATTAGGTCAGCCTCTGAGGAGCAAACCATGATGAATTGGTCAGTTGCATATTAATATAAAAAATAATCAAGATTAAAAAGGAAAAACAGCTAATAAGCAGCCATCTTCTCCTGTCTTAATATCAGAACTGGCCTGGATGCAGAGTTGGCCACATCATAGGCTGTGCTTCCTATTCTGCCCTTCTTTATGGCTGAGGCTCCCTGAGAGCTGATGGCGATCAGGGAGACATCCTCTTTCTCTGCCTCTGATTTGATCACCTCTGTTGATTGGCCCACAACCACCTTGGAAGTCACCTGTATGCCGATGGCCTTCAGGCTCTGAGATATCTCTGCAACCTTATCCTTGGCTAGGGCGACGTTGGCGTCGATCTCCTCATCGGTCTCCCCCTTGGATACGACATTGAGAAGAACTATCTCGCCAATTCCCTTCAGGCTCTTCAGGAAGGAGAGGGCGACCTCGGATTGCTGGGAGAGATCAGTGGGGAAGAGCACCTTGGCGAAGACCCGGGCGCAATACTTCTCCATGGTGCTGTCCTCCAGGATCTTGTAGCGCATGATCAGGAGGTGGGTCTTGCCGAAGCGGAGGACATTTCGGGAGGCGCTACCCAGCAGAGCGCTCATTATCAGGCTTCTTCCCCTCGCCCCCATGGCCACCAGGGAGACATCCTCATCCATTGCCACCTTATTGATGGCGCTCGCCACCTCACCTTCCAGAACAGATACCACCTTCACCTTGACGGCAATCCCTGGGGCTCTGATGGTCTTTGCCTCCTCCTCCAGCTTCTTCTCGACATCCTTCATATCCGATACCGGGTCCCAGACCCTGGCGAGAGGATCCCTAGAAATGACATTAAGGAGAATTACTTCTTTCAATCCTGGCATTTCGCCGATGCATTCGATCACTTTCTTGGCATGTGCGGAGAAATCTGTAGCAATCAACACCTTCTCAAACATTTCTAGCTCACCTTACAACTCTATTTCCATTTCCTTATATTTCAATCTATTTCAGCAGAGCGGGCAGCCGAAGGACTCCTCCTCCAGCTCCAAGAGCTTTTGCCATGCTTTTTTGCACTGACAGTTAAGATCATTGAAGATACCGACATCCTGGGTGAGGTCATGTTTTCTGATCGCCTCCGCCAGGGAGGCATCGCACAGGCCGCAGTTATGGGGCCCCCGCCTGGTGCCAGCGCCCACTGGATCGCAGATGACCGGAGGGGGGGCGGCCTTCAGAACCTCAAGAGCGGACCACAGCCAGGGGGGTCTGAACTCTCCGCGCTCCCACAGCCTCTCCACGGGGGTATTGCGCTGCACATTGCAGAGATTGAGGGAGATCATATCTGCATAAGGGCGAGCCGCCCGGGCAGAGGCTATGGCATCCCTCAGGGCCTGACCCTCAGTCAGCAGGGGGGGCTTCAGCAGAAGGTAGGCCTTGACTCCTCCTCCCAGGCGGTGTATCTTCTCCGAGGCGCGAACGAAGTCCTGGAAGAGAAAGCCCTTGCGGATGAGCTGCTCTCTGATCAGATCGTTTGCCGTCTCAAGGCCCATGGCAAACTCGGTCTGCAGGCGAGAGAGGCACTCTTCCACTGCACTGGAGTTCACGTACTCTGGCCGGGTCTCGATGATCAGCTTCTCGATCCCGGCGGCCTGCAGGCGGCGCAGGATCTGGCCCCTGGCCTTCGCAGGCATCTCCTCCGGGTCCAGGAAGCTGCCGCTGGTATAGATCTTGACCACGCTCACCTCAGGAGAGCATCTTTCCATGCCCCTCTCGAACTGGGCGATGAGGTCGTCTGCCGAGGTGGGCGCGCCCTCGCTGGCATAGCCGCACATGGTGCAGCGGTTCCAGCGGCATCCCCTAGTGCGCAGGATCATGGTGAGGGCCTGGGCAGGGCGCCCATCCACCAGGTCCTGGGAGCGCCATACGCTGACCGGCCTTCTTGGGTCCAGCCTATCCCCTGATCCTTTCATCTTCTTGCCTTTCATCCTCTGCCTTTCGTCCTTTACCCCAGATATCGCAGAGCACTGATGCCGGCTGAGGCGCCCTCGCCCACAGCAGTCGCTGCCTGCATCCGCCCGCCGGTCAGGTCCCCGGCGGCGAACACCCCGGGCATGCTCGTCTCCTGATTGAGGCGTTTGACCTTGATGTAGCCTCCAGTGGTTATATCCAGCCCCAGGCCCTCTGCCAGCTCTATGTTGGGCTTCATGCCCATCTCTACGAACACTCCGTCCACCCTCAGGGAGCGGGGGGTTTTTCCCACATCGAACTGCACGCCCTCCACAAACTCCTTCCCCTGGATCTCAGTGATACGGGCGCCGAAGGTGGCGGCGAAGTTGGTGAGGGACTTCAGCCTTTCCAGATAGATCGGCTCTGCCACCAACCTCTCTTTGGGGGAGAGGAGGTGGACTTTGCTTGCGATATTGGCCAGATATAGAATTGCCCTGGCTGCGCCATTGCCATAGCCTATCACCGCCACGTTCTTGTTCCGGAATAAGGCGCCATCGCAATGGACGCAATAGGAGACCCCCCTGGCGGTCAGCTCCTCCTCTCCCGGAACTCCGATCTGGCGGTGGCTGGCTCCCATGGCCAGGATGATCGCCCTGGCCTCATACTGCCAGTTCTCGGTCTTCAGGCGGAAGAAGTCGCCTAGGTTGACTATCTTCTCCACCTGCTCGACCTGGTTCTCCACTCCGAACCTCTGCGCCTGGGCCAGAATCCTCTCCGATAGCTCAATGCCGTGGATGCCATCTGGAAAACCGGGATAGTTCTCATAAAGGCCACCCATGGCAGTCTGGGAGCCATAGATGCTGCCCAAGACCAGCGTCTTCTTCCCACCTCTTGCGCAGTACATGGCTGCGGTCAGCCCAGCCGGGCCTGCTCCTACTATGACCACATCATACAAACGAATTCACCGTAAACCAACTTCCTCTTCAAGGTAGATAAAGTGTATGCAGCTCCTGTGAGTGAGTCTGCGGGAACACTGCAGAGATCTGTTCCGCCCGCAATGTTTTTAGACTAGAAGGTTGTTGATGGGGGTGCTTTCCGCAAACGCCGCGCCGATAGTGTAGCGGTTATCACTAGGCGTTGCCAACGCCTAAACTCGGGTTCGAATCCCGATCGGCGCATATAGATACTAAGTGAGCCAAAAGAGCATTAGGAATCAAAGTTACTTACACTATTGCCGCCGAGAGAATCAAACCAAAGCATTAAATAAAATGAAAGTACTTTAATTAAAGGAGGTCTGTGATTGGTCGGGGACTTGATGTCAACTCTAACAAGGATTGCTAAGGATGTTCGCAGCGATCCTGAAACAAGGAAAAAGGCCGAGGAATATCAATTGAAATATGGGGCCATTGGCGAGGACGACCTTAGGAAGATTTATTCAATTTAATCATTTTAATATAATATGTCCGATAAATCTTCTTATCTAGTAGTGCCGTTTTGTTCTGATGAAGTAGAATCGCGTTTAGGAGAAAGTCCGCAAGGCAAATACTTAAAGAGATACCTCAGAGATTTAGGGGCTAAAACGTGTATCCTTGAAGAAGAATATGTCGATAAAGATTTTTTAATAGATTTTCAAAAATTCTATTGCAGATCTTTCGATCATACAGGCAAATTCACACAAAGGCTCCACTTTTTCAAGGACATTATCTCATCGACAAAATTTAAATACTCATTACTGAATGACGATGGATCTTTCAAAGAATCATATTTGGGATTTGTCGTTATAAAGCCTATTAAAGATGAAAACGATCAAAAATTCATAGGTAGGACGCTGCTAGATCCGTATCATTCGAATAACTTGAATCGGCGAAGATTCCTTGGAAAAATATATTACGCAAATCTTTTCGGATTTCGCCTAGAAATAAATACTCTACCATTTCAAGCTCAAGATCAGGGCGTAAGTGCTTGTGCAACGATAGCTTTATGGGCTGCACTGCATCCGCTAAGAACTGTTTTCGGAATACCAGGCCACTCTCCTGCAGAAATAACAGAAATATCAACTTCACTGCCCTCTCCATTTCGAAAGTTTCCATCAAGTGGACTAACTTTGGAACAAATGGTAAATTATATCAAATTAGTTGGTCTAGATGTAGAGTACATAGAGGCCATAAATGATGATGTTATTGAAACAGTAGTAAGGGCATATTTATCAGCTGAATTACCTATTATAGCTGATTTATATTTAGATCATAAAATTAATCCCGGAAGGCATGCCGTAGTAATAAGCGGTTTCAAGTTAGACAAAAATAATAAGCTAGTAGAATTATTCATTCATGATGATGGAATAGGGCCATATAGTAGGGTAAAACCAAAAGGTAACTTCAGTATATGGGAAAATGAGTGGAACGAAACAGGATATGAAGTAAATCTACAGCATTTATTGGTTCCAATTTATCCAAAAATTAGGTTGTCTTTTTTCAAGATGTATATTGAATATTCAAAAATAAGGGATGAGCTGGAGAAACAGCTTGGGAACGATATAAGCAGAGAATTGGAGCTATTTCTTACTACTTCCTCAGATTACAAAGAAAACTTAATGAGAAATTCTATTGAGAACAAAATAGATCTTTTGACAAGATCTTTACCAAGATTTTTATGGGTTATAAGACTCAATAAAAAAGAAAAAATTATTGGAGACTTAGTCTATGATGCCACCTCAGTTTATGTTAGGGATAGCTTTTCTGTAACATATATGTATTAAATTAATAACATAATCTTATCTTGCTATTAAATCCCTAACTGAGAAACACAAGCTAAATAGGCTTCCGTCAGCTCCTTCAGGTCGATATGGCCATAGATATCGATCGCTTCCCGCCTGGAATCGCCCCTGAGCTCCTAGATGAATTCGCGCCTCATCCCCAGCCTGTCTTAGGTGAGTTGTAAACCAGTGCCTGCAACAGTGCGGATAGAGGTGCTCTTTCATCCTCTCCGATTCGGATTTGTGCAGGCCAATGCGCGCCGCTGCATTTGGGCAACTTCAGGATAGCGGCAGGCGGACTCAATCATGATAATATCAGGCATGAATCCCGGCGTAGAGTCGGTAGGTAGCGACACATCTCATGATGATCCCAAATCCCGGCCGTCATGACGCTATAAGGACCAAGCTATAGGATTAGAGATCCCTTAAATCCACCCGCACGAAACAGCGAGGAGCCTTGGAAAGCGGCACATGGACCTCAACTGCTATCTTTTTCCATCTCTTCACGTGGTCTTGGCGCGGATGATAGATGGTCGCACCCGGAGGATGAAGATGTTCGCAAGATGCGGTTATAGGATCATTTCCATGAGCAAAGCACAGTGGAAAATTCTCTGCAGTACATCGCCCATATGATTTAACGAAGAGAATGATCGAGAGGGCGTAGGGGCCGCTCTTCGGCCGTAAATGCCCGGAAGGCGGGGTTGATCCCCGGTCGATCAGGGGGCGGGCATCCAGCTGCCCGGATCGCATCCTCCCCCTCCGTCCGATGGCGCAAACCTCAGCCTCTCTTCTTGATCTCCTTTTCTATCTCCGCCCCCGCCTCGGTCAGGCCCCATATGCCGTTCTCTTCTGAGACCAGACCTCGTTCTGCCATCTCCGCCAGGATCTTGCCCACTATTGGTGCCGGTATGTGCCCGAACTTGGAGACCTTGTCCGCCGCTATCTTCCCCTTGGTTCCCAGTATCTGGACAACCCTTTCGCGCTGCTTGTTTCCCGTGATGAATCCCATATTTGCTGCCAGGTCATCTGCCATATCTCTCCCTCCTTTTTGCGTTAGCTTTATTAGCTGTACATCTCAATGTTAAAAGTGGCGGGCAGTCTGGGTGGCTCGGCGTCACCTGTAACCCGAAATCGCCGATACGCGGGGGGCGAAGCTGACGGAAGACCGCGGGCGCTGTGCGTTCAGTCCAGTTGCCGACTATGATTCTCCGTCCTGTAGGGATGGCACCGGTCCATGGGTCCTTCTGAGGAATGATCCATGTACCATGATTGCAGGAACCGGTTCAGGCCCGGAAGGGAGCAGACCCACTGCGGGTAACTATCGCTTATAGGTATAAGGGGAGGAGAAGGCAGCGGGAAAAACTGGCGCATAAGCCTGGGGACGACCGCCGGCGTGCCCGCCATTTAATCAAGATCAAACCATTTCGCATCTCGCACCTCATCGCTTCGTCCGAAGCTCCAGACATATCGATTATGCAGCCTGCTTTGCGAGACTATCCCGCCCTGAAAACCTTCATATACAGCCCAGCAAAATGCTCTCTTTGGTTGATATTGATATCATAACTGGTGATTCCTTGGCCCCGGCGATCTTCTTCGACCTTACCCATACCCTGCTCGGGAAGACAGATGGCGAATACCATCTCTACAGTGATACACTGGATACGCTGAAGGCACTGCGTGAGCGTGGCTACCGGCTGGGAGTGATCTCCAACCTCTCTTTAGAGGTGACAGAGGATGAGGTGCATGCATTCCTGGAGGAGTGCAGCATCGCCTCGTTCATTGAATCCGATCTCATCATCTTCTCCTCTGAGCATCCAGAGAGCATCAAGAAGCCCGATAAAAGGATCTTCGACCTGGCTCTGGAAAAGGGCAAACTGGCTGGGGCAGCAGGCAGCCCCATCTTCGTCACCGAGGAGCATGATCACATCCTGGCCGCCCGCTGCTATGGCTGGAGGGCGATACTGAAGCGAAACTGGGGGGAGTGCAGACCGGAGGATGGTGAGTGCGTGCATAGCCTCTCTGAGCTGCTCAGACTGTTGTGATCTGGCCGGTGTTCGGTTCCCATTCCTCATATTTATAATAAGTTCTACTCCTCAGTCCTGGACAGCAAAGAATGAGCACATCACAGATATGAGCACATCACAGATATGAGCACATCACAGATATGAGCACATCACAGATGAGATAAAAAATTTTATTACCTACCTGTCATAACACCTCATAGCGATGAATAAGAGAGTTATTTATGGAATTGTGATCTTTCTTATTGGTGTGGTGCTCAGTTTCGCCACATCAATTGAAGGGGATAGATTGATCATATCCCTGGGTCCGATCTTCATCGGCCTGACAACAATCGTCAGCGGCCTGGTGGATGAAAAGCGTTCCCGGGAGAAGAATGCTTTCATTGAAAAAGCCTCCTCGGGGCTGGCGACCCGGGATGACTGGCTCAAGAGAGGCGTTGAAAACTTCCGCTTCCAAGAGTATGGCGAAGCCATAAAGGCCTTCGACAATGCCCTGAATATGGACGGGAATTATGTCGATGCCTGGATAAATAAGGGCTCGGCCCTCCATGAGCTTGGCATGTACCAGGACGCCATCGAGGCTTATGATCAGGCCATCAGGATTGAGCCGAAAAACGCAAATGCTTGGAAACGCAAGGGATTTGCCCTCAAAAAGCTTGATCTGGACTCTAAGGCCAAGGATGCATTCTCCAAAGCTGAAGAACTTGGATACCGATGAGAAGAATCATAATCGGGCTCTCAGATCCATCTTAGCACCTTCCTTACCCGGTCTTTGCCCCGGAGTGCAATGGGAATTGGGCGCGTTTGAGGCTCTCTCGATCCGAGGGATCACCACTCAACTCTGGGCGAAGGCTATCCAGCCCTCAATGGAGACTGAACCACCCTGCTCCTCTATTCTCCAAATGGAAAATTCTCCCCGGGGTCTGCACCACTGATCTCCCCGGATGATCCCGCTCGTTCTCCTTGATTTTTGTATATTGTTCTATTCTGGATTGATCCCATGCCCAGGCAGAGCACCTTATTGATAAAGGAGCAGGATCATGAGAACAATCAGAGGATACTTAAAGCATAAACTGTGTCTGAGAGGTCAGACCCTGGATCGGGGCGAGCTTAAGCGGCTGGCTCGGGCCTGCGGATTGAGCCCCCAGAAGGCCAGGGGCGAGCTCAGAAGGCTGGGCTATGGGCTGAGCAAGAACAGCTACGGCCTGCCCATCCGGACGCTGCCTAAAGCCGATCGGTCGGAGTGCAAGGCAGTCAGGCCGAAGGCCAAAAGAACCTGTGATGGAGGCTGCTGCCCGCATTAAAAAAGCATTAGAATAAATTAGAAAAGTAATTGAGGTTGAGTTCAATTCCTGCATTGATAGAGCTGAAGGATATCAAGAAGACCTACCTGGTCGGAAGGAGCGAGTATCCGGTGCTGAAGGGCATAGACCTGGAGATAGAGGAGGGCGAGTTCGTGGCCCTGATGGGCCCCTCAGGCAGCGGCAAGTCCACACTGCTGAACATCATCGGCTGCCTGGACCGGCCCACCAGTGGGCGCTTTGTCCTGCAGGGCAAGGATATCAGCCGGACCTCTGACCAGGAGCTGGCCCGTATCCGCCGGGAGGAGCTGGGCTTCATCTTCCAGACCTTCAACCTCATCGCCCGGATATCCGTCCAGCAGAATGTGGAGATTCCCCTGATGCTGCGCGGCATCTCCCGCAGGGAGAGAAGGGAGAGGGCCACAAAGCTCCTGGAGAGCTTGAATGTGGCCCATCGGGCGGAGTTCGGCCCGCAGAATATCTCTGGCGGAGAGCGGCAGAGGGTGGCGATAGCCAGGGCCCTTGCCAACGACCCCAGGATCATCATCGCCGATGAGCCCACCGGCAACCTGGACCTCAAAAACAGCTCCGAGGTCATGAAAATCCTAAACCGGTTGCATGAGGAGAGCAGAACCATCATCATGGTCACCCACAACCCGGAGATAACCGGGAACTGCAGCCGGGTCATCCGGCTCAGAGACGGACGACTAATGGAGAATGCCTGAATGAATAGGATTTTTATAGTGATTCTGATGCTGCTGGTTGGGGGCCAGGCAGCAGGATATGAGTATCGTATGCCTGTGAACATCCAGAGCAGTACTGCTCCTGCGGTGTTGATGCCCGGGGACGAGGCGATCCTTACCATCCAGATGCAGAATGGTGCTGCGGCATATGGTGTGGGAAGGGATGCGGGAGCCTCCTCCTCCTCAAATATCGTTTTATCCACTCCCATAAACCACACCACTCTGCATGGCACTTCTGAGCTGGAGGTCATCGATCCCGATTGCTATGATCTGGGGATGATCGGGCCCAATGATTCATTTCCCATCTATTATAAGCTGCAGGCATCGGATAACGTGAGCAGTGGCACCTATCTGCTCGGCTTTGAGGTCCAGGGAGGCTATGACATGATCACCATCAAAAGGGAGATTCCAGTCAAGGTGGACTCCTCGACGGTGAGCATGGCGATCATAGAATCTGCTCCCTCCGCCAACCCCTCCGCTACCCCCGCGACTGCTGCCACATTAAACCTGAATGTGGCCAATCCCCGGGAGAACACCCTAAATGCAGTAACTATAGTTCCCTCAGCTCAGGGGCTGAGATTCTCTCCCGAGAGGTATTATATCGGCACCATGGATGCGGATGAGGTCTTCACCATCAGCTTCGTTGTGCAGTCCACTGATCCCCTCCAAAGCTCCATCCGGGGGGCGAGCAATATCAGCTTTGTGGCTGAGTTCAAGAACGGTGACACCTGGCACCAGTCAGAGCCTTACATCACCACCTACAGCCCGCCTGTGCATGATGCCGGTTCGAATAATTATCTCCTGCTGCTGGCCATCGGCCTTCTGGCTCTGTTGGCTGCTGGCGGCTTCCTCTATCGCAAGCGGCTCTCGAAGGGCGGCGGAGCGGGAAAGGGGCCGGCCTGAGAGCTGGTGGTGGCAGAGACGAGGTTGCAGAGATGAGGTTGCAGGATATGCTGGAGTTCATCTCCCTGGGGTTCAAGAGCGATCGCTTCAAGACGCTCATGTCATCTTTGGGCATCATAATCGGCGTTCTGGCGATAGTGGTGATGCTCTCTGTGGGCGAGGGGCTGTACACAGGCGTCTCTGACCAGTTCTCCACCCTGGACCTGGATGTGATCCATGTGATTCCGGGCAGCGCTCACTTCGGCGGGCCGGGCGGGGGTCCGGGTAGCAGAAATGCAGCTGAGCCCGCCAAGTTCACCGATAAGGACACCAAGGTCCTGGAGAACGTGCCGGGGGTGAAGAATGTCGCCCCCCGGAGCTTGGCCGGCGTGGTGATCTCCTTCCGGAACACCAACAGCTCAAGCAGCCTCACTGGCGTTGACCCGGAGAAGGAGCAGGGCCTGAGGGAGGAGGTGGTCTTGGGCCGGTGGCTCTCGGGATCTGATCACCGGTCGATAGTGATCGGCAACGGCATATCCCAGGGGATGTTTCGCATGAAGGTGACCCCGGGAAACAAGATCCGGCTGTACTACAAAGATCGGCCCATGGACTTCACTGTGGTGGGGGTGCTGAAGGAGGAGAAGGAGACGGGCTTCGGCGGTGGTATGGGGGACAGCGCTGGCAATATCCTGTACATCACCCACAAGGCCATGGATGAGCTCCTGGGCGGGGAGAGCTATTATTACGATGTCTTTCAGGTGACAGTCTACAATCCCAATCAGCTGGATTCAATAATCGACAGGATCATGAACGACCTGCGCCGCCACCACAGGGATGAGGCCTACGATGCCATCACCCCCCGGGAAATCCTCAGCACACTGATGAGCACCCTTTCCATGATCAAGTACGCTCTGGCGGGGATTGGGGCCATATCCCTGCTGGTGGGGGGAATCGGCATCGCCAATGTGATGATGCTTACTGTAAGGGAGAGGGTCAGGGAGATCGGCACTCTGCTCGCCCTGGGGGCGACGGTGGAGGACATTCGCAGGCAGTATCTGCTGGAGGCTGGCGTCCTGGGGGTGGTCTCAAGCATCATCGGCATTATCCTGGGGGCCGGGGCCTCCTCTGCTATCGGCTCATTGGCCGGGCTGCCCTTCTCCATAACCCCGGAGTCTATGATCCTGGGCATTCTGTTCGGCGTTCTCACCACCACCATTGCCGGCTTTTATCCGGCGAACAGAGCAGCCAGGCTTGACCCTATAGAGGCATTGCGGGCGGAGTGATCTGCCCTGAATGCAAGATCAGGTCTTGGTGGGGGACTTGGGGTAGTGGGCTTTGCCTGAAGATGGATGACGCATCTGCTCTCTGAAGGGCCAGGTGCTGCCTGTTGTATACTGGATGAGGGCTTCTATGATGCTGTAAGAGCAAAAGAGAGACACAAGAGGATTCTGGAGCGGGGGGGGTGGCCTGCCTTCAGGCCATACCCTGAACCGATCAACTGGAGAGCTGCAACCCAAGAGCTGCAACCCCTCCCCGCAGGGGATGTGGGCTGGCTCTCCGGGCTGATCCGTCTTCAGATTACAATTAGACTTCCTGGCTTGGGCAGCCTGGATCTGGGCAGCCTTTCTGCCTTCTTCAGGCCGCCCTCCACGGCATCGCGGATGATATAGCCACCCACATGCAGCACAGTATCTCCCAGCTCTGCATCCCTCTCCATGGAGCCGGTGCAGGGATAGGCATGATGGGCCTCCGATATCCTCTCCCTCAGGTCGGGCTGATCCGGCTCCAGCCCCAGCATCCTCTTGGCCACAAACCAGGTGGAGCCACAGGGGGCGCTGCGGACGACATTGGCCCCCATTATCACATCCTTGCCCTCTCTGCTCCCCTGAACGGTGAACTCGATCACCGGGTCGCCAATTCTGGCCTCCTTCAGGAACTGGGCGATGATGGGCTTATTCGGGTCCGGCCGCAGGGCGCAGAAGGGCTTGGCGAAGGCCGCCTCCATGCCCAGCTCAGCTGCCTTCTCCTCCACCTGCCTTCTCTGCCCCAGAGGCATCTCCTTGGGGGACTCCGATCCGCCGATGATCGCTTTGACCCCCGCCTCCTTGAACTTGGGAAGCAGGCCGTAGAGGATATCGGGATGGATATTGATCACTATGATGATATCCGCTTTTGGTATATCCTTGGGCAGCAGGGGCTCCACATCATCTATGAAATCCCCGTATGTCGAGGGATCGGGCATCTCCACCAGGGCCACAATATCCTTAGCCAGGTCCGGGGCGACATTCCGGCATTCAGTGCAGGCATCTGCGCAGGAGATGCAGAACCCTGAGTAATTAACCAGATTGCCCACTACTCTGCTGCCGAAGTCGCCACTGTAGAATACCGCCAGCTTCATCTTCTCACCATCTCATTATCCTTTACCACCTTTCCGTCGATCATGCATATGAACTGATCGAGGGGGATCTTCTTTCCTGATCTTTCTATTGCCTGCTCAACCAGACCGATGAGATGGGAGCAGCAGGGAACCTCCATCCTGAGGACGGTTATATCCCGGATATCATTTGAGCTCAGTATCTCTGTCAGTTTGGAGACGAAGGGCTCGCCTGGGTCGAGCTTGGGACAGCCTATCAGGACCACCCTCCTCCGGATGAACTCAGAGATCATGGGGCAGGCAAATGCCGAGCAGTCTGCGGCTATCAGCAGGCTGGCCTCCTTGAAGTAGGGGGCATCGGTATGGGCGAGGCGCATCTGCACCGGCCAGCTGGAGAGCTGGGAGCCGGGGCCGAGCCTCTTCAGATGCTTTCCCGGCCCCTCTCCCTGCTCCTCTCCCCTCTCCATCTGCGAGCCCGGCATTCTATGAATGGGAAGATCGCAGGGGGACTTTGGCTCCGATTCTCCCTCATGCCCTTCTGCCCTCTCAGCATTGGCGCTTTGAAGGGCCCTGGATTGCCGGGAATGCTCTGCCGCTGCCTTCTCATCGAATGCCTCTGCCTCTCTCATCTCTATGGTCAGGGCTCCTTTGGGACACTCGCCAATGCAGGCCCCCAGGCCGTCGCAAAACGACTCCCTCACCACTTTGGCCTTTCCATCCACTATCTCGATTGCTCCCTCTGAGCAGGCGATAACACAACTGCCACAGCCATCGCAGAGGGACTCATCGATCTTGATGATATTTCTTTTGACCATTCTATTCCGCCATCATCCTCTTGATGTCCTCGTCCGGGCTGCTGATCAGCCGGATGTCATAACGGTCCACCAGGATCTTGAGCATCTCGTCATTGATCCATCCGGGGACTATGGGCCCCAGCCATATCCCCTTCATTCCCAATGCCAGGAGGGACCACAGGACGGCCACTGCCTTCTGCTCCATCCAGCTTATCACCAGTGTCAGGGGAAGCTCGTTTACGCTCACTCCGAAGAGATCGGCCAGGGCATCGGCCACCTCCAGGGCGACGATGGCATCATTGCACTGCCCCAGGTCGATCAGGCGGGGGATGCCCTCGATATCCCCTAAATCCAGGTCATTGAAGCGGAACTTGCCGCAGGCGAGGGTGAGGACCACAGTATCTCCAGGCAGCTTTTGCACAAACTCCCGGTAGTAGTCGGACTTCTTCAGGGGGGCGTCACAGCCTCCCACCAGGAAGAACCTCTTTATCTTGCCCTTCTCCACCAGCTCCTTGATCTTGGCGGCATGCGAGAGGAGGGCGGAGGTGGAAAAGCCAGTGGTAAGGACATACTCTCCTGGAGCCTCGGGCAGCTCGGGCAGCTCCCGCGCCCTGGCTATCAGCTCTGAGTAGTCATAGCCGTCGATGTGCTTTACCCCGGGGAGATAGACCGGGCCGGTGGAGAACATGCGGTCTATGTACTCCTCCCGGGGAGGAAGGAAGCAGTTGGAGGTGCCGAAGAGTGCCATGGGATACTGGGCGAAGAGCTTCTTTTGATCAAACCAGGCCTTGCCCAGGTTGCCAGCCAGGTTCTTGTACTTGCGCAGACCCGGATAGCCGTGAGCGGGAAGCATCTCCGAGTGGGTGTAGACGAAGACGTCTGTGCCCTCCACCTGCTGCAGGAGCTTATCCAGAGCATTCATATCATGGCCGGTGATGAGGATGCCGTGCCCTTTCACCGTCCCCGTACTCACCTTGGTCGGCTCAGGCTCGCCGAAGCTCTCGATGTGCGCCCGCTTGAGGAGCTTCATGGTCCTGATATTCATCTCTCCCGCTTTCACTGCCAGGTTCAAGAACTCCTCCGGATCGAAGTTGACATTGGTCAGGGTGGAGAAGAAGCCCCTCTCGATGAATGCATCCACCTCCGGATCGGTGTAACCCAGCTCCCGGGCATGATAGAGATAAGCGCTGATGCCCTTGATGGCGAAGAGCAGGTTATCCTGCAGCCGGGCGACGGTCGCTTCCTTTCCGCATACTCCCTTCACTGTGCAGCCGGTGCCCCGGGCGGTCTGGGAGCACTGGTAGCAGAACATATCCAGTTTCTCAGTAGCTGCCATTTTCTATTGCCTCACTATCAAGTATACTAATGATACCAAAGTATATAACCTGGAAAGTTTCCCCGAGTATACCATGCAGGAAGGATGCACAGTAAACCAGACGGTGAAGTATATCGCCAGGAAATGGACCATGCTCATACTGCTGGAGCTCTATAAGGGCGAGGGGCACACCCGGCGGTTCTCAGAGCTGAAGGGCTGCCTGGCGGGGATCACCCAGAAGGTTCTCTCCGCCCGGCTCAAGGAGCTGGAGCGGGAGGGGCTGGTGGAGAAGAGGATGGAGGGCACAGCCTTTCCCCTGAAGAGCGAGTATACACTCACTGAGAGCGGCCTGGAGATGATCGATGTCATCAAGGGCATGAAGCTGTGGGCACTGCGCTGGAAGATAAAGAACATCGAGTGCAAGAGCCAAGACTGCTGCCAGTGCGTTCTTTGAGAGAATTGGAGTCGAGGATGATATCAGGGCTCTTCTTTCCCTGAAGTTGGTCGTTATGCTCCAGATATTTCCCTTGGATCTCTGATTCATTATGAATATCTGCCATAGCCGGGAGGCGTTCTGCCATCTCTTTGAGCTTTTTCTTAAGACGATTAGCTAGGCGGTTGTATGCTACTAATAATATCCGCTCGGAGGAGTGATCCGCAGGCTGTTTAGCATAGATCGAAACTCATTGAAAGACCAGTCGGACAGCTCTCCCGAGATTGTTACTTCGGTGTGATTGTCAACGAAGCAACATGCCTCGTAACATGCGGGCGTGATGATCGGCTCTTTTTCTGACCCACGGTATTTTTTTTCTTTGTGTGTGATAAGCAGTGCTTATTGTTCCTGGATTTCTACAACAGATCGATCGGAGATCCACTTTTCTTCCACATCCAGAAACGTGTCTGGTGTGACCGTGGCGGTTTTACTCGCATTTTCTAATAAAAAGTGAAATGTATATATACTATCCACGCAGGATTAGACTAAATGCGTTTGAACCGAAATGAGATCAACGCTCTGCTCCTGATAACCAGCTCCCAGAGCGCTCTCCGTCCTCTGGATATCAACGCCCACCTTGGCCTGCGGCGCGGGTCGGTGTCTCGAATAATCACTCAGCTCAGGGACAAAGGACTGGTAGACCGGGAGGATTCGGAGATTGTCCTGGCCAGGGCCCCTCCAGCAGATAGCTTCAAAAGGCTCTATTATGCCCACCGGGCCTCTCCCTTCCAGCTTCTTCTCGCTGACGGACGGATAGAGCTCCTCTCCCGGTTGGACCAGAGCACTAAGAGCGCGAAAGAGCTTCATGAAGAAACCGGCATTCCCCTCAAGACCGTATACTACTATCTGCACGACCTGGCCCGTTTGGGCGTGGTTGTTACGACCAGGAAGGGAAAACACTCGCTATACTCATTCAACTATGTCTACTGGGGCGCTCTGAAGGACTTCGTCTCTGCCCTGCAGGAGTACGACAAGTCTCGCCTTGTTCCCAGAGAGGCCTTGATCATAAAGATCTACAAAGACAGCGTGCTCTTCAAGAGCCTGCGAGTGCAGGATGCCACCCCTACATCCTTCAGTGCCTACATAGACTACGGGATTGAGCTGGGCCTGCGGGACAACTACTACACATTGCCCAAAAGAGAGCTGTCTATTGAGGACGTTTTCATCCACTCCCTGGACTCGGCAGAGGGCCGTTCTCAAAGGCTCTTTTGCATATTGTTCTATTTGAGGAACAGGGATAAATTGCAGAGCGTCCTACATCCAATGGTAAAGGAAATAAGGGCGGTTTTGCAGGGAGAAAAGGTCAAAGGCTATCCTTCGATGGAAGATATCGAGGATAGGGCGGAGATGTATGGCATTGAGCTATGATAGGATAACCCGAAGAGAGGAGGTCGATGAACTCTTCGAGCAGCTCGGCCAGGTTCTTGATCGGAGGATTCAGGTCATGCTCATAGGCGGAGCCGTATTGCTGGAGCTGGGACTTAAAGACTCCACCAAGGACATCGATGTGGTCTGCAGAAATGAGTTTGACAAGGATACCCTTCTCCTTTCCGCCAGGAGACTGGGTTTCGAACTGGTTGGCCCGGAGAAGAGACATGCTCGGTTGGGTGTCAAAAGGCTGGCTGTGAAGGGCATGCGAAATCTGGACGTCTTCGCCGGTAGGATCTCCTATGACTTCGAATTGAGTGTGCCCATGTGGCAGCGGTCTATCGTGACCAGAACCTTTGGGGATCTGATAGTGAGGAACGCCTCAAGAGAAGACATCCTGGTCATGAAGTTGATTGCCAACCGGGAAGGTGATGCCGACGATTGCGCCGCTCTGATGGGAGGGGGCCTCGATTTCTATGCCGTTTATGAGGAAATAGAAAGACAGTACCGCAAGTCCGGCGAGCTGGAGCAAAAGATCTGGATAACCTATATCGAAGAGGGCATAGGCAGGCAGGAAGAGGAATTCAGTATGAAGGTGCCCATTGCGGATGGGATTTAGCAACTGGCGAATGAGTATCGGCAAAGGCTGTATCATAAATTAAGCTCTTCCAATACAGGCCAATGATAAAGCTGTGGACTCATTACTGAGCAGAATCGCAATTACATAACCAAGGAGATCGGCAAGATTCTTTCCAATATCTGGCGGATCAAGGGGCTGGCGGAAGAAGCAATCGAAAAACACATTTTCAACTATTCGGACAAGATCTTGCTCTCTCTCATTTCACCTCTACCTCCTGTGGGGCCCGAGGCGAAATATCACCCCCTCAAGCTCCCTCTGGCCAATGAGAATACGGTGCCCACCAGGCACAGCCCGGCAAAGACGATGAAGGCCAGCCGGATGCTCTCCATGAGCATATCTGCGCTCTCCTGACCGATCTGGACATGGCCCATGATAATAGAGAATATGAGCATGACAATACCCAGGCTGAGCGACTGGCCGACTAGCCGCATGGTGCTCACCATCCCCGATGCTACTCCATAGTCGCAAGGATTCACCGAGCTCATAATAGCGTTGGTGTTGGGCGAGGCAAAAAGGGCAAATCCCAGTCCCATGAGAACCAGACCGAAAAGGATTCTCTCCAGAGGGGTAATGGGCTCAAGAAAAGAGAACAGAGCCAGGCCGAGGACACACAGACCCATGCCGGCGGAGGCCACAATCCTGGGCTCGATCCGGTCCGAGAGCCTTCCCGCCAGGGGGGAGAGGATGGCCTGCACCACCGGTTGGGCGACCAGGATCAGGCCGGCCGCCTCCGGTCCGAAGCCCTTCATATACTGCAGGTAGAGGCTGAGCAGAAATGCCACTGCTGCCGTGGCGCTGTAATTGATCAGGGCGGCCAGGTTCGAGAAGAGGAAGACCACATTATTGCGGAGTAGGTTCACCTTCAGAACGGGATTGGCGTTTTCATTCTCCCAGCGAAGGAAGATGATCAGGACCACCAATGCAACAAGCAGCAGCAGAGCTCCCATTCGATCAGGGATGATGGTCAGGCCGTATATCAGGGCGAGGAGCATGGCTGCATAGAGGATAGATCCTGTGGCATCGAATTCCCCCTCCTGTGCGCAGCGCCACTCCTCCCTGATCTTCCACCGGGCAATGGCCAGGGCCAGCAGCGAATAGACGGCAACGCCAAGATAGATGAACCTCCAGCCGGCATATGAGGTTATGATCCCGCCCAGAAGGGGTCCGGTGGAGAGGCCCAGGTATGCTGCCGCCACATTGATCCCCAGCACCCTTCCCCTCTTCTGTTGGGGGAAGACAGAGGCGAGAATGGCAATGGAGGTGCCGAAGATCATGGCGCTGCCCAATCCCTCCATCATCCGGGAGGCGATGAGCATGTAAACCCCAGAGGAGATGCTGCAGAGAAGAGAGGATACAACGACCATCAAGAGCCCTGCCAGAAATACCCTCCTCCTTCCGTGGATATCAGCCACTCTGCCGAATGGAACGATGAAAATAGCAGCTGCGAGCAGATATCCCGTCATTATCCACCCCAAGAGGGATTGGTCGGGGATGGAAAAGTCGCTATTGATGGCGGGAAGGGCAACGGTCACAGATGAGCTGAGAAAGGGGGTGATAAAGGAGGACATGCAGGCTGCAAGCAGCACTGCTCTCTTATCGTTCATGGCAATGCTGCTCTGGGCGGCATATATTCATAAAGCCATCCCGGCCCTCTGGGTGCAGCGGCAAAAAGGGCCCGTTGCTAATTATGTGGGCGATGCACTGCTGAGAACTCCCCTTGTATCTTTGTTGTAAGGCCTGCGAATCCAGATCTCGCCACAAAGCCACTGAGGCGAAAAGCCGCTGAGGAAGAGCTTCACAGGCACAAAAGCAAGAGAGAGATTGTGGCCTCAGGTTCCCTCAGAGCAAGCAGCGAATAGCCTCTCTTTAGCCTCTTTTTTCCAGGATCTCCACCCTCCTCTCCAGGGATCTGATCTTCTCCATCAATTCATTCAGGAGCCCCTCCAGGCGGACGATCCTCTCCTCGTCCCGGGGAACCGGAATGGGCCTGGTCAGAAGATCCTCCTTATACTCCTCCAGGATGGGGTTATCCGAGTCTCTCATTATCCTTCTTTTTCCTTCTCTCTCCGGCATAGCAAGCCACCTCCCATAGGCAAATGACCAAATCGCCTCGATCTTATGCTCCTTCTGTGAATATGCATCTTGCCCTCAGATCCAATCCTCTCCCCGGATCTGCCCCTCTTCATAGATCCTCTCCGCCCTATCGCAGATCCTCTCCCAGTCGTAGCTTCGCGCCAGCTCTTGGCAGGGGATGCGCATCCTGTCGCTCTCTCGCAGGGCTGAGAGGAGGGCCTCTGCCAGCGCCTGGGGCCGGAGCGGGCAGATGAATCCCGTGTCCCCTCTGACCAGGTCCATCACTGCATTCATCCGGTGCTCGACTGTCACCACCGGCAGGCCGCAGGCATTGGCATCCAGGGCGGCCATGCCGAATCCCTCTCTGGTGGAGGGGGAGGCGAAGGCCCGGGAGGACTTCATCAGGGCCAGAGCATCATTGTAGCTCTCCATGAATCCATAAAACCTGATATTCTCATCCAGATTCATCCTCCCGGTCAGAGATCTCAGCCTCTCCCTCTCCGGGCCGTCGCCAATGATCGCCACTTGCACATCCGGCAGCTCTGACCTGATCATGCCCACTGCCAAGATCAGCTGATCGATGTTCTTATGGGCGGCCAGCCTTCCAGCAAAGATTATATCCGATCCCTCTGGAGAGGGGGAGATCTCATCGATCCTCTGCCAGTCGATGCCGTTGGGAAGCAGCTGCACCCCCTTTGCCCCCAGCCCCTCTAAATCCCTCTTCGTTCTCCTCGATACTGCTATATTGCAATCTGTCAGCCGGGCAGCAGCCCTTTCTATGATCCTGCCCGCCGCCCCCCTCCTTCCCAGGTAATCATACCAGTACTCCCCCCAGACCTCATGCCAGGTGATGAAGAGCCTCTGGGGGGCCAGGCCGTTTCCCTTTTCCCAACGGGAGAGGCGAGAGAGGAAGCGAGGGGAGAGGCGAGAGGAGAGGCAGGTGGAGAAGCAGGACAGGTAAGGAAAGTTCTGGCAGTCCACCACTGCCTCCCGGGGGGGGCGGGCGAGCAGATCAGCAGCGAAGGCCGCAGCCTCCCTGATCGATCTCCTTCCATTGACATAAAGAGGCCTGGGCTTGCATATGCCGTGCAGGCGGACACCATCTCTCAGGATCTCATCCTCCCCCGGCCACCATTTGATACCATAGCAGTGGACGGTGTGCCCGCGAGAGGCCAGCCTTGTGGAGAGCTCATAGATCCTCTTCTCCGCCCCGCCCTTGACCCAGGGATAGATGGCATCATAGACGTAGGCGATCTCCACCTCTCAATCCCCGTCCTGGTGGCTCCTGTAAAGCAACAGCAGGCTGATGAACATCCCTGAGAATATGGTCTGAATTCCAAGGATGGTGAGTATCATGGCCAGCATGGCATTCTGGGCGGCATCCAGCGCACCGAAACCTGCCCCTCGCCAGCTCATGAGGAGATCCAGGCCGATGATAATTCCTCCTGCCAGGAGAGCCAGCCCTATAAGCAGCTCCTTTTCCAATGAATGGTAGCTGATCAGCCTCTCCATTCCGCCCGACCTGGACAGGCCCCAGGCAGCGCTAAAAGCCCTGAAATGAAGCCCGGCCAAGAGCATCTGATAGCCGATGATCAGCAGGAGCCCCCCCAGTATCAGGGAATGCATCCTCGAGCCGCCCTGCATATAGACCGCCACCGCCAGGATCAGGCCTAAGAGGAGGGCGAGCAGTCCGGGAAGGAGGAGAAAGGGCCCTGGCCGGTAAAGCATCATGAAACGCAGATGTCTCCAGCCATCGGTGAACGAATTGAGCTTGGAGCTCCCCTGGCGGGGATGGTAGGTGATGGGAACCTCAGCGATCCTCAGGCCGCGGGAGGCGGCCTCGATCACCATCTCCGAGGCGAACTCCATCCCTCCTGACCTGAGGTCCAGTCTATTCAGGGCATCGCGGGTCATGCCGCGCAGACCGCAATGGGCGTCGGAGATCCCAGCGGAGAAGAGCCGGTTCAAGATCCAGGTCAGGAGAGGGTTTCCGAGATACTGATGAAGGGCGGGCATCGCCCCGGGCAGGATCCTGCCCTTCAGCCTTGAGCCCATGACCAGGTCATACTGGCCGCTCTCCAGCAGGGGCAGCATATCCAGTATGGCCTCGGGATCGTAGGTCAGGTCCCCGTCCATGAGAAAGATATAATCCCCGCGAGCCTCCTGGAAGCCCAAAAGATATGCATTGCCATATCCCAGCCTCTGGGGGAATACCACCCTGCCCCCACAGGAGGCAGCGATATCCGCCGTCTGGTCGGTGGAGCTGTCGGAGACTATTATCTCTGCGGAGAGGCCAGCCCTCTTGAAGGCCTCCTGGGCTCTCTGGATACACTGGCATATGGTCTGGGACTCGTTTCTGGTGGGGATGATCAGGCTTATCTGGGGCACATCTTCCCTTACTTTGGTTTAGCTGTTAAGCCTTTCCTTTTGCAGATATGCTGACCCCTCTCACCCAGCCTCAGTCGGTTGATCTCAGAGCGTCTCGGGCTCGACCTCATGCTTGAAGGAGAGGGTCACCCTTGCTCTGTACTCCACGACGCCTCCCTCTGCAAGCCTGCTGTCCATCCTCGATACCTCGGCGATCCTCATATTGGTCAGCTTTCGGTTTGCAGTCTTGATAACTGACTGGACGGCATCTTCCCAGCTCTCATTTGAGGTTCCCACAAGCTCGATAAGATTGTACACGCTCTTGCCAATTAGGGCTCTCATAAGATATTATCTGCTCTCCTGATTGATATATTTTGTTGGGTAAAGAAAAGAGATGGCCAGAGGGATGCGCAGATATGCTCTGCGCCCTTAAGTGCTCTTCTCTTCCCCGCTCTTCTCCTCCTCAGCCCTCTCTCTTTTGCTCTCCTCCTCACTTCCCTCTGCCTGGGGGGCATCTGTCGCTGCTGCAGGTGGCGCCTCGGGCTTCTTTGGCCCCTTGCCCATGGCAACTAATGAGGCCTTGGCCTGGATTCTGGCCAGGGGATAGTCATCCTTGGCCACCTTCTCCAGGGCAGTCACTGCCCGGTTCTCCTTCAGCTCGCCGATGACCCAGGCCGCTCCCGCGCGCACATCCTTGTCTGCATCCTCCAGGGCCTGGATCATGCGCTCGGAGACCTGCTTTCCATATCCGGCAATGGCCACCATGGCATTGCTCTTGACCAGATACTCCTCATCTTTGAGGGCCTCGATCAGGGCCTCAAGGGACTCGGATATCTCCCGTTTTGAGAGGAGCATGATGGCATTGGAGCGCACAAGCATATGCTTGTCCTTGGTGGCGGCGATCAGCTTCTCAGTGGACCAGCTCTGATCTGGAAGGACAGCGGGAATGGGGGCTTCCTCAGCTGCGGAACGGGCCTCATCCCTCATGGAACGGGTGATTATCGGCGCTGCCTTCTCCTCGGTCTTGTTCTCCTCAGGGGTGATCTCATCTATCTTTTTCTCTTCTTCCATATGCTCTTCTTCTCCCCTATTCTACTTCAGCTTTTCCCAATAGGAAGGCCCTCTTATTGCTCTCCAGGTGCCTGGGGGGAACCACCCTCTCCAGGGCCTGGATGATATGCTTCTCAGAGAGGGGGATATAACCGGAGAGGGCGCCGAGCATCACCACATTCATGGCCTGAACGGTTCCCGCCTTCTCTGCCAGGGCGGTGGCCTCGATGGCCAGAACCCTTTGGCATTGCTCTTCCAGGGGCCTGAGCAGCTCCTCTAAGGATGGGTACCTTGCCTCTCCAGTGGTGACTGTGACCGGCAGCACCGGCTGGGTATTGACCAGGGCCACCCCCCGGGGGGAGAGAAAATGGCCGGAGCGCAGGGCCTCCGCCGGCTCTAAAGCGACCAGGAGATCGGCGTTGCCCGGTGCGACCATGGGGCTGTAACGGCAACCTATACGGGTGTGGTTGACCACACTCCCTCCCCTCTGGGCCATGCCGTGGGTCTCAGCGCCCCGCACCGGCTTTCCTGCCAGGACTCCCGCCCTGCCGATCACATCGGATATCAATATCACCCCCTGGCCTCCGACTCCCACAATCACCATATCGCACTCTGAGCTCCTCATCCCTTCACCTCCTTTATGGCGGAGGCAGGACAGATCTGAGCACAGACCCCGCATCCCGTGCACAGATTGTTGATCCTCGCCACCTCTCCATCGAACTCAATCGCCGGACAGCCGTACTCCACACAGATCCTGCACCCCTGGCACTCATCGCTCACCTGGAAGGCTCTGGGCCGCGCTCCCCCCCGGCGGGCCTTGATCACACAGGGCTGTCTGGCTATGACCACTGAGAGGCCGGGATAATCCCTGGCCCTCTGAAATCCCTCCATCGTCCCCTCCAGGTCATTGGGATCGACGCTCTCGACCAGACCTGCTCCCAAAGCCCGGGCCAGGGCCTCCAGGGAGATCTGGACTGTGGTCTGGCCTGTGGCAGTGACACCAGTCCCAGGATGGGGCTGGTGGCCGGTCATGGCAGTGGTGGAGTTGTCCAGGATGGTCACAGTGATCCGGGCCTGATTGTAGGCGGCATTCAGCAGGCCGGTCATGCCACTATGCAGGAAGGTGGAGTCCCCGAGGCTGGCGCAGATCCCCTCCCCCTCCCCGCCGAATCTTATGCCGCTGGCAATGCTGATGCTCGCCCCCATGCACAGGCAGGTGTCGACTGTTCCCATGCCCACGGCCATGGTATAGCAGCCTATATCGCTCGGATATATCGCCTTCTTGCCGAATACCCGTCTCATGGCATAGTAGGTTGCACGGTGGCTGCAGCCCGGACACAATGCCGGAGGCCGGGGGGGGAGCATCTTTGCTGCTGGCAGGGGCCCTCTCTGCTCGATCTCAAGGCCGTTCATCCTGGCCAGGGCATTCTTTACTGCGAGAAGGTCCAGCTCCCCCCAGCGAGGGATATGCTCCTCTTTGCCCAGGATATCGAGGGAGGGGTTTGCCTCTCCGGCCAGCATCAGCACCTGCTCTTCGATCACCGGCTCCAGCTCCTCTACCACCAGCAGACGCGAGACATGCTCGAGCAGGCGGCGGATCAGCCTCTTTGGAGCGGGATAGCCTCCCACCCTGAGGAGGGAATGGTCAAGGTCCAGATCCATGAGCGCCTCCTCGGCATACAGGCCGGCGATCCCTGCGGCGATCACCCCCGTCTCCCCCTTCAAAGTGAGCTGGTTCCAAGGGCAGCTTTCCAGCTCCTCCTCTATTTCTGGCTGCTTGGCCAAGAGCTCATTATGAAGGGGACGGGCATGGCTGGGCAGTGCCACCCGTCGCGCAGGATTCTTGACAAAATGGCCTTCGCCTGTGGGTGGCCGCCCCCCGTTCACCTCCACATCCGCCCGGGCATGAGAGACGCGGGTGGTGGGCCGGAGCATGACCGGGATATTGAATCTCTCTGATAGCTCCAGGCCGTAGATCGCCATATCCCGCGCCTCCTGGGGGTCAGCAGGATCCAGGCAGGGAATGGAGGCGAACTGGCTGTAGCGGCGGGAGTCCTGCTCATTCTGCGATGAATGGCAGAAGGGGTCGTCGGCACAGATCACCAGAAGCCCTGCGCCCACTCCCAGGTATGCCAGGGTCATGAAGGGGTCGGCGGCCACATTCAGGCCCACATGCTTCATAGTGGCCGCCGCCCGGGCGCCGGTCCATGATGCTCCCGCCGCCACCTCCAGTGCCACCTTCTCGTTCACAGACCATTCTATATGCAGGGGCAGATCGCCCTTCAGCTCCACCAGGCTCTCAATGATCTCTGAGGAGGGGGTTCCTGGGTAGCCGGCAGCAAGTCCGATCCCCGCCTCCAGCAGGCCTTTGGCAATAGCTGCATTTCCGAGGAGATATTCTCTCACAAAGAACCATCCTTTTAATATATTTTAATTTTATTCTCTCTTTGGCTGGATCAATGCCCTTCTCTCTGATAACCGTTTTGATGCCACCGCCCCTTCAGCCCGCAGACCGCTTCCATAAAATTGATAAATCCCCCCCTCGTCCCTTTTATCATGCCCTGGCAATCCGATTCTGTGGGATCGATCTTCAACTATCTCTCCCCTGGCTGCCAGATCTGCCGGCAGGGAGCGGGTCTGGTCCTCTTCGTCACCGGCAGGTGTGAGCGGAGCTGCTTTTACTGCCCCATCTCCGAGGAGCGGAGGGGAAGGGATGTGGTCTATGCCGATGAGCAGCCGGTGCATGAGCTGGCCGATATAATGAGGGAGGGAAGGGCCATCGGCGCCCTGGGCACGGGGATCACCGGGGGAGAGCCTCTCTTGAGGCTGGATTATGTCCTCGATTGCATCCGGGCTTTGAAGAAGGAGTTCGGGGATGAGCATCATATTCACCTTTACACCGGCCTGCTGCCCAGCCGCCCTCTCCTGGAGAAGCTGGCTGAGGCCGGCCTGGATGAGATCCGCTTCCATCCACCAGATGAGGAGTGGTCAGATCCCGCCGGGCTGAAACGGGCATTGCAGCAAGCCCGGGAGCTGGGGCTGGAGGCGGGGGTGGAGATCCCAGCGTATATGCCCGCTCCGGCCTTGGTTCAGGCGGTCAGGGAGACGGATGCCTTTCTGAACCTGAACGAGCTTGAGTTCTCAGAGAGCAACCTCGCCCGCCTTCGAGATGAGGGCTTCTCTCCTCAGGACCTGGGCTGTGCAGCCGTCGGGAGCGAGGAGCTGGCCCGGGATTGCTTCTTGAAAGAAGAGATCAGGGTGCATTACTGTCCCTCCCGTTTCAAGGATGCTGTCCAGTTGAGAGAGAGGCTGAGGCGCCGGGCAGAGAGAACATCCCGGCCGCTCGACCACATCACCAGTGAGGGGACGATAATCCACGGCATAATCGAGGGGGAGGAGGCGGACCTTATGGCTGCTTTGGAGATCATCGAGGGGCTGCAGGTGCCTTATGATATGTACTGCTCTCTGAATGGGAGAATAGAGATCGCTGCCTGGATCCTGGAGGAGATATGTCCGGATCTGATGGGCAGCAGGTGCACTCTTTCTATAATTGAGAGATATCCTCTGAAGAATGGTCTGGTCGTGGAGAGAATACCTTTATAATCCTTAAATTCATTCTTTCGGGCGGTGATTTTGCCGGATGGAGAGCGCTGAAGAACGAATCCAGGAAAGACTGAGAAATTATCTTAAGCGGGATGGTGTGGGAATCCGGAAAGCTGTCTTGAAGCTTTTCCTGAGCGATGGCGCCTATACTACGGAGGACGTTTTTACCTATCTATCCAAGGAGGGTTTTGACGTCAGTTACCGGGGGGTTTCGGCGATGGTCGGACTGATGAACACTCGCCTGGGCATTCTGAGCATCGATGTCTCTGGGGATCACAATGTCTACTCCCTGAAAGGGGACCACAAAGGAGTGGTGCAGTCTGTTTTGGAGAATTATTGATCTCAAAACCTCGATAAACCCGGATGCGCGCTCGGCAATCTCATCATATCAATAGTGTAATATTTGGGATTGCAAAATATTGACGTTAATACTATTATGATAGTATAATGTTGATGCTTGGACATCTCTCCCCTCCCTTTCCCGGGCGGTCTGGAGATTTAATTGGGCGGCTCGCCCCTCTTCATTCTCTTTAGATATTTATTAAGGGCTACGTCCGCGATCAGATTCACCCCTCTCAGGGCGGCATGAACCAGCGGCCCGGCAGTCATCCTCTCCCGATAGAAGCGGTGCAGCCTTTTCAGATGCTTGAGGTTGTACTCCAGGCACAACCCCACCAAATGCCAGTGCTCGGGCAGTGCATCGGCCTTGGAAAAGCCCCTGGTGCCTCCCAGCCTCGTCTCGGCGATGGTGGTGAAGAAGAGGGGGAGCATGAGCCCGGTGTAATCCATAAGAGATTCCACCAGCTCTGTGGTGCGGATGACATCCTCTGCCCCCTCTCCTGGCAATCCCAGGACCAGGCTGGCCACAGGAAGCCAGGACTCCTGGTCGAAGAGGCGGTAGCAGTCCCTGACGATCCCCTGCCAGTTCTCTATCTCTCCTGGAAGGGCCTTTTGGGGCATATGCATCTTCAGGATGCGGCAGCTTCCCGTCTCTATCCCTATCCAGGCGGACATATGATTCTGATCCGAGCCTATGCCCACTATCCGGGAGATCTCCCTCAGAAGGCCCTGGTTGTGATGGATCGAGGCCAGGCTGAGATGGGAGAAGTCAACTGTCTTCGGCCCTAGCCTCTTGACCTCAGATACCAGCTCCAGCATCCTCTTCTCATCCGGCTTCATTCCCCTGGAGCCGTAGGAGAAGACATCCTCGCTGTGGAGGATGATATCCTTCTGGCCGCAGTCCAGATTCACCTGCACATCTTTCAGGATGTTCTCCATCGGCCGGTGGCGCATAGAGCGCATAGTGGGCGAGCAGAAGGCGCATCCTCTCCAGCATCCTCTGCCGATCTCCACAATCCCCCCGATGGTCGCCCCCCTGTTCACCGGTATCCTCTCCCCGGGCACCGCCGATCCGCGCAGAACCCGTGGAACGCTCTCCTCTCTTATTATCTGCCGGCAGATCTCGGGAAAATCGCTCTCGCCCTCCCCTAAGTAGATGTGGTCTACGCCCACCTTCTCCCCCAGAGCCTCCCAGGCCCCGTTTCCGCCCAAAACAACGCTCGGCCGGTGCTTTCTTATCAGGGGATGGTCCAATAGCTCCATGAAGCGGGAGCGATTGAAGGGGGGTCCGCGGCCTATGATATCCTCTATCTGCCGGAGGGCGATCTTTCCCAGGGGGTCGTCATGGGTTATCCCCACGATCCTCGTCTCCCTTCCTATAGCCCGGTCCAGATGAAGAGGATGGGCCACCATCACCTCATCCCGGGAGAATCCGGACTCCAGGAGGGCCGCCTCCACCTTTCTCATTCCGCAGGGGGCAATTGCTGCCGATCCATCCTCCAGCGCCGGCGCTGGCGGGCAGAAGAGATTATTGAAGATCCATTCGGGCAGGGCCGCCCGGGGCATGATGGCGGCAAAGCCCAGCATCACTCCGCCGTGATAGCTGCTCATCATAGTGGTATCTGTGGTGAGAACGATCCTCTTGCCTGGAAACTGCGCCATCCATCGACTCTGACTCTTTATTGGCAGATAACGTTATTGGCCAGCACTAGCCCAATAAGTTTTTATCGGATCGCCAACCCTTAGCCGCTGTGCAAGAGAAGTCGTTATCGGAGATCAACGAACGCATTCGCAACGGCTCTGCCCGGGTGGTTACGGCAGAGGAGATGCCAGATCTGGTGGATGAGCTGGGCACGGCGGGAGCGGTGCGTGAGGTGGATGTCGTCACCACTGGTACCTTTGGCGCCATGTGCTCCTCTGGGCTCTTTCTCAATTTAGGCCATAGCGATCCCCCCATAAAGATAGCCCGCGCATATCTGAATCGGGTGGAGGCCTACGGGGGCATCGCCGCCGTCGACCTGTTCCTGGGGGCGACTCAGCCCTCTGAGGACCAGGGGATCGAGTATGGCGGAGCGCATGTTATGGAGGACCTGGTAGCGGGAAAGCAGATAGAGGTCGAGGCCCAGGGATCCCCCTCGGACTGCTATCCCCAGATGAACCTGGAGACCAGCCTCCGCCTGGAGGACTTCAACCAGGCCGTCATGGTCAACCCCAGGAATGCCTATCAGCGCTACAATGCAGCTACCAACTCCTCCGATAGGACGATGCATACCTATATGGGCACTCTCCTTCCCGGCTTTGGCAATATCCATTACAGCGGAGCGGGGGTTCTCTCCCCCCTCTCCAATGATCCGGGATTCGAGTACATCGGGGTGGGGACGCGCATCTTCCTGGCGGGGGCGCAGGGCTATATCATGGGCGCGGGAACCCAGCACAACCCCGAGAGCGGCTTTTCCACTCTGATGGTCACCGGCGACCTGAAGAGGATGAACAACAGCTTCCTGCGGGCGGCCACATTCCATAGATATGGGCCCAGCCTCTACCTGGGGATAGGAATACCCATACCGATATTGAATGAAAGGCTCGCCAGGTGCACTGCGGTGCGAGACAGCGATATCACCGTCCCGGTGCAGGACTATGGCATCCAGCGCCGGGATAGGCCCTCGGTGAGGATGGCGAGCTACGAGGAGCTGAAGTCGGGTACGATCAACCTGGGGGGAAGGGAGGTCTCATGCTCCTCTCTCTCCAGCTTCTGGATGGCAAGAGAGGTGGCCAGGACATTGAAAGAGCAGGTGGAACGGGGGGAGTTCCTGCTCAGTCAGGCGGCTGAGCCCCTCACACGGGTGGGGAGCAGCCGGCCCATGAAGCAGACCAAGGAGTCGCCCAATGTGGGTGATGTGATGAGCCGGGATGTGATGACCGCCTTTGAGGATATTCCGGTGGAGAAGGCGGCGAAGATGATCGTCAGCGGCAGCTCCGATCATCTGCCGGTGGTCTCCCGCGATGGGAGGCTGATCGGCATCATCACTGCCTGGGACATATCAAAGGCCGTGGCCAGTGGAAAGCCATCCCAGATCGCAGAGATCATGACCCGGCGGGTTCACTCAGTGCGGCTGGATGAGCCGGTCGAGCTGGCGGCCCGCACCCTGGACACTCACAGCATCTCTGCCCTGCCGGTGGTGGACAGAGAGGATAAGGTGATAGGAATGATTACCAGTGATCATCTCTCCCGCCTCTTGGCCCGGAGGCGATAGCCTTGAAGCTGATGCTTCATGTCGCCCCGGGGATTGTACGCCAGCCCCTCATCGCCTCAGTGATCCTGGAGACCGATGCTCTGGTCAACATCGAGAGGGCGAGCATCGATGCTGTGAGCGGGGAGATCGTCTTGGAGGTCCCGCCTGAGAAGTGCCAGGAGGTGATGGAGGCCTTTGAGAGGCGGGGGGTGAGGGTGGTGCCCCTGGAGATCCCGGTGATCAGGGATGAGTCTGAATGCGTGGACTGCGGAGCATGTGTATCCATATGCCCCACCGGGACATTTCGCTTTGAGGAGTGGCGGGTGGTTGCCGACTCGGGGAAGTGCATTCAATGCGGAGCATGTGTTGTGGGCTGTCCGCAGAGGGCCTTAAAGCTGGTATTGAAGTAGCCCTGCTGGCGGCCCGGGCGCCTCCACTGTTTTTCTCATCTCAATATTAATGGGCTCGAATTAAGCCATTAACATTCTAAAGAAATAGAAGAATTTATATGATCGAACAGTTTATAATGATGTAAGATGTTGCTGGAGAGATCCGAGGGGTTGCGGGGCTGGCATGATGGGCTGTTTGATGCCGATACTCTGGCCGGGGAGGGCGATGCAATCCTTAAAAGGATGACATCATTCGAGCATACATCCATTCGTTTGCATCCCGGTCCGGGAGGAGAGCATGGATCCGAGCTCTGAGAGCGTCGTCTTATCTCTTGGCACCTTTGCTGAGATGCTCTCAGATCCTGAGGGTTACAATCCTGAGAGGCTGAAGAGCCTGTCTTCTCTCGTTCCCATTCCACTATCCTCCTTCATCGAGGCCATTCTCTACTCTGATGAGGATGTGATGAGAGAGCGCCTCTCAGATCTGGAGGATTATGCCGCTGAGGCCAACAGCATCCAGGCATGGTTCAATCTGGGAAGGCTTGCCCATCGCCTCTTCTTTCATCAGGCGGCCATCGGATACTATAGCAATGCTGCCGATCTGGCCGAGATCAGGAGGGATGATTCTCTGCCCGAGATCCTTCTCTCATTGGGCAGTCTTCATGGAGAGGAGGAGGATTGGGATCGGGCCTGCCAGTGCTATGAGAGGGCTCTGAAGGCTATGGATGAAGCCCAGCGACCTGTTCTCCTCCCTCAGGTTCTGGATAGACTGGGCCGGGCCCGCCGGCAGCAGGGCGATTACCATCGAGCCCGGATATGCTACTCCCGCATCCTGGAGGCACTGGAGCCGGGTGATAGCGAGGGAAGGATGCAGGCCACAGCCAGCCTGGCTGAGCTGTGCCGGATCCAGGGGGATATGGAGAGGGCGGAGGAGCTGTATCAGATATGCCTGAAGGAGAGGGAGCGCTCCCATGATCCGGCAGGGGCTGCGGGCATTCTCGCCTCCCTCGCCTCCATTTACTGGCAGACCGGCAAGGGCAAGAGAGCTAAGATAAGCCTCCAGTCTGCCAGCCATCTGCTGGCCGATCTGGGGGAGCATGGCAGAGCAGCTCAGATACAATGCCAGCTGGCTGATATCTATTTTCAGGAAGGTGAGTTCAAGAAGGCTTTGGAGATATACCACAAGAGCATATCCGCTCTGCGCAAAGCCAATCCCTCCCTTGCCTCCCAGGTGCTCTCTCATATGAGCCTGTGCTGCCTGGAGGAAGGGGATTTGATCCCGGCAGAGGACCATCTGCAAAGGGCAATAGCCCTCATGGAGAAGCATGGAGATCCCCTCTCCCTTTCCCGGGCTCTGATCCTTCTGGCGAGGATTCACCACAGACAGGGGCTGGGGGAGGAGGCCTTGCATTGCTCTCGCCAGAGCCTGAAGATCAGGGAGAGGTCCAAGGACTGGAGCGGAGCGGCAGAGGCCTTGAGCCTCATGGCCAGGATCTGCTGCGAGAGCCGGGACTGGGAGGGGGCGATAGGGCACTACCAGAGGGCAGCAGAGATTTTCATCGGAAATGGCGAAGACCTGTCTGCGGCTGAGGCTCTATCCAATCTGGGCGGCGTATACCATCTGAAAGGAGATCTGGATTCAGCCCTGGACCTGCACTGCCAGGCCATTGAGATCCTCTCCCGCCTGGGGGATAGGCAGGCCTCCTCTGTGGTCTGGTCGAATATCGGCCTGGTCCATCAGAGCAGGGGTGACCTTCGCCTGGCCGGGGAGTTCTTTGAGAGGAGCATCGCCGCCAGGGATGAGCTGGGAGACGATCTGGGCGCTGCCAGCACCAGGCTGAGCCTGGGCCAGATCTTTCATCTCCAGGGGGAGTGGGAGCTGGCCCAGAGCTGCTTTGAGAGGGCTGCCAGGACATTTGAGAATCATGGTGACCTTCAGGGCCTGGCTGCGGCGGAGAACAACCTGGGAAACCTCTATCTGGATCGTTCAGATCCCCTCCATGCCATCTTATGCTATCGCCTGGGCCTGGAGGCCAGGGTTGCCCTGGGCGATAAGCATGGCATGGCCGTCACCCTGGGAAACCTGGCCGGGGTCTATCTCCAGACTGGGGAGGGGAAGAGGGCAGCGGAGCTATACCGGCAGAGCCTGGAGTCATTCAGAGAGATAGGGGATGCTTATGGGGGGGCCAGATCGCTCTACGGCCTGGGAAGATGCCTGGCAGAGGAGGGGGATCTGGAGGGGGCCCTGAAGTGCTACCGGGACTGCCTGGAGCTTCAGATCAAGGAGGGTGACCCTCGCTGTATGATCGAGTCTCTTGAGTCCCTGGTATCGCTGGTACAGAAAAAAGGGGGCTGGCAGGAGGCCCAGGCCAGATATGCCCAGGTCCTGGATGCCCTCCGCTCCCGCGACGATCCGGCAGCAGTGGCTGCTGTCCTCTGCTCACTGGGAAATCTCTCCGCCGATCTCGGCCAGTGGGATGAGGCTGTAGAGGAGTACAATGAGAGCCTGGCGATCATGGAGGGGCTGGGGGACCAGTACTCCATGTCAGTGGCCAGGAACAACCTGGGCAATATCTGTTACCGCCGTGGTGATTGGGCTGCTGCCCTGGAGAACTACCGCTTGAGCCTGGAGGGCTTTGGCAGAGCGGGAGATCTGAGGAGCGAGGCCTCAGTCCTGAGCAATATGGCCAGCCTCAGTTATAAGAGGGGAGAGTGGCCCCAAGCCCAGGATAGCTACAGCAAGAGCCTTAGCATCTTTGAGAAGCTGGAGGATCTGTCCGGCATGGCGCGGGTGATCTCAAACCTGGGAAACCTCTACCATCGTCAAGGAGAGCGCGATCTGGCAGCGGAGCACTTCCAGAAGGGTCTGGAGATCTACAGGCGCCTGGGGGACCGGGAGGGCGCAGCGGAGATGCAGGCCAGCATCGATATGATCCGCACTGGCCGGGCGGATGGACCTAATGATATCGATGGATACAGAAGACAGCTTGCCGAGCTGCAGGAGGCGGGGGATATCTCCGGCCAGGGGGAGGTCCTATCCGCCCTCGCCGGCTGTTATGCCGACTGCGGCCGCTGGAATGAGGCCCTCTCCTGCTACTGCGAGAGCCTGGAGCAGTTCAGGCAGAGCGGAGAGATCTACAACACCGGCCAGGTCCTCTTCAATGCCGCCCTGGTCTATAAAGACATGGGAGATCTCAAACGGGCTCAATCCCTGCTCGAGGAGGCTGCAGATATCTTCCAGTCCCTGGGCGCTCTGCCCTGCATCGCCTCTGCCACCCTCTCTTCGGCCGTCATCTCTGCCCAGAGGGGAAGATCTCAGGAGGCAATGGATCTCTTCTCCCAGTCCATAGAGATGATGGAGGGGCTGGGGGCGCTGCCCGATCTATGTGAGGGCTACATCGCCTTTGCCCTGTTCAACATCCGGGAGGGCAAATCTCTGCAGTCCCGTTTTTATCTCTCCCGGGCGGAGACTCTCATCTCCCGCACCGATTATCTGCCCCTGAAAATCCAGCTTTTCAGTGCAAAGGGAGAGTGCTTTCAGGGGGAATCCCAGTATCCCCAGGCCGAGGGCTGCTTTGAGATGGCCCTGGCCCTCTCCCGCCGCCTCTCCATTCCTTATGAGGAGGCACGGGCTATATCCAATCTCGGACGGCTGGCCCTGGCCAGAGGAGAGCATGATGCTGCCCTGGTCAAGATGCAGAAGGCTCTTGCCATCTTTCGCCGGTTGGGGGCGTTGCTGGACATCGTCGCTGTCTACCGGGACATGACACAGCTCTTCTTAGCCCAGGGAGACTTCTCCCGGGCAGAGGAGATGGCCAGGCTGAGGCAGCACCAGGCCAGGGTTCTGGGCCATTCTGACCTTAACCTCCTGGCCCTGCTCGACCTGGCGGAGTGCGAGGCCCGCACCGGTCGGTTGGAGGAGTCCCGGGCGGATTATGCCAGTGCGTTGCGCCAGGTCCAAAAGGAGGGGGATGAGATCCCCTCGACCATTCTCCATCTGATCTCAGAAAAGGCGATAGGGTTCCTGGAGAAGGATGCCGGTCTGCCCGATGGCGTCAACCAGGCCCGCCTCTTGCGGGAGAGGCTATTGAAGGGGGATTACCAGGGGCTGCTGGAGGAGCTCCCCCGCGAGCTGGAATGCGGGAGGACGGGCTAGATGCCAGAGCCCATCATGGAGGGGAGAAGGCTGAGCTGGAGGTCCACTTTGGCCAGATCCTGTCTTATTCTGGGATCCTTCATGAGCAGTTCCAGCTCCGTCAGTCTGCCGAACACATCACCCAGCCGGGCCTCTTTGTGCTCGCTCATGCTGCGTATGGGGGCGTAGTATATCTGCGAGCCGTTGGCGTCCGCCTCCACCCCGAAGAAGTCCTTGCCATAGAATCCCTTGAACCGGGCAATTATGGGCTTGTAGACGTTCTTTATCGCCGGGACGTAGAACTCCTCCAGCATCATTTGAAGCATCCTGTTCTTTGTATCGGCCACCCGGATGCGTATGTATCCCTGGCCATGAATATAGTTTCCATAATTGATCGAATACTTGATTCGAGAGGTAAGGTCGGTCCTCAGGCTGAGGGTGAGCTCGCAGGTATCATCTGTCTCTGCGGGATCAAGGTTGAGGAAGTATTTGATGAAGAGCATGAATCTGTTCTCGAAGATGATCAGGATATGGGCCTCATCATCCTTCGAGCTGTTGACCAGAATATCAGTGACATCCCAGCCAAAGACCTTTCTCGCCTCTTCCTTGGAATAGTCATGAAAAGCAAACTCTTGAACCTTCTCCAGGAGATCTTGCATGGTTTCCATTCTCGTTCACTTCCACCTCGAATGGGATAAACATTATGGTTATGGACTGCCCAGTTATGGGCTATACAGTTATAGACTATACAATCACGGGCTATACCATTACGGGCTATACTATTACGGGCTATACTATTACGGGCTATACTATTACGGGCTATACTATTACGGGCTATACTATTACGGGCTGTACCATTACGGGCTATACAGTTATGAGCTATAAAGGAAGAGAAGAATGATCGCCGCCAGCATAGTGAGGGCGATGGCCGATTGCATGAGAGCCGTAGCCCGGTGGATATCCCCTGCCCCCGGCTCTGGATTCTCCTCCAGCAGTACATACTGATCGGGCTTCTCCAGCCGGATCTTCAGGCTGCCGGCGGCTGCGGCCATGGGCCAGCCGGAGTTGGGGCTGGGGGTGGCACGATGGTATTTCCAGGCTCCTCTGATGGCATCCCGGGCGCCGCCGGGCCTGGCCAGGGCGATCAGGATGAGGCTCATGCGGGCAGGAATCCAGTTGGCCAGATCGTCCAGCCTCGCTCCAGCAAAGCCCAGCTCCTTCAGACCGGGCTTCTTGTAGCCGATCATCGAGTCCATGGTGCTTATGGCCTTGAAGGCCATGGCCGCCTCCAGCCCCAGGCCGAGGGGGGAGAGGAGAACATAATAGAATATGGGGGTGAGAATGGAGTCCACATAGTTCTCAGAGAGCGACTCGATCACCGCTGAGCTGGCCTGAGCAGGGGAGAGGGAGCCGGTCTCCCTTCCCACCAGGGCGGGCAGCATCTTCTTTGCCTCTTCTATATCCTGACCTACCATCCTTCCAATGCTGCTTGAGGTCTCCAGCAGGCATCTTATGGCGAATGTGGATTTGAGAAGATATGCTCCCACCAAGAGGGGCAGTACCGGGAAAGCTCTCGCTCCCTCAACCAGCAGATGGGCGGATAGAACTGAGACGGCAATCACAATCATGGCCAGCAGGATTCCCTGCATCATCGAGGGACGGGCCAGGGAGCGCAATGAGGAGATCAACCTGCCTATCCAGACCACGGGGTGAATGCGAACTGGAGGCTCGCCGATCAGGATATCAAATGCTGCTGCCAAGAGAAATACTGCCAGCCCCTCTGGGATGGTCAGGGTCATAGCAGAGCCTCCAATCTCTTCCAGACCTGGGCGATGCTCTGGCCCTGCAAGAGTCCATCCAGCACCATTTCCGCCACCTCTTTTTGGTGCACGATATGACAATTCTCGCAGCACCAGGAGCCGTCTACCTCTCTGCCTCCCGTTCTCTCATCCCGGCAGGGATAAAAGGGGCAGAAGCACAAGGAGCAGTCCTGCTGGGGGCGGTGGCAGGGAAACCTCTCGCAGTTCAGCCTCTGCATCTCAATGCCTGCCCCAGAACATCGATCAGCTTCTCATTCTCCTCCCGGCCTCTCACTGCCACCCGGATGTAGCTCTTCTTCAGGCCGAAGGACTGGCAGTCTCTTATCAGCACCCCGCGGGCCATGGTCTCCTCTGCCAGGAGATCTGAGTCAATCCCTGAGGGCTCGATCCTCACCAGGATGAAGTTGACCTGGCTGGGCAGCGGCTCCAGGCCCAGATCCTTCAGGGCGGGGATGAGATAATTCCGCTCCTTGGCGATGAGCTCTCTGGACCGGCACAGATGATCCTCGCATCCCAGGAGATGCTCTGCTGCAGCGGCGGCGATGGAGCTGATGGACCAGGGGATCCTCGCCCGGTTCAGGATCTGGGCCAGGAGGGGATTGGTCACGCCAAAGCCCAATCGCAGACCAGGCACTCCAAAGGACTTGGTAAGGGATCTCATCACAAAGAGATACTCCCTGCTGGGAGCAAGCTGGGCCACACTCTCCTCCGGCCTGGAGAGCTCTATGAAGGCCTCGTCGACCAGCATGAAGACCTGGGCCTCTTCACATCTGTCCGCCAGCTTCAAGACCTGCTCAGAGGTGAGCAACCATCCAGTGGGGTTATTGGGATTGCAGAGGAAGAGGGCCTTGGCCCGGGCAAGGTCTGAGTCGCGAAGGAGGGGAAGCCCCTCTGGGCCGAAGGCCAGCCTCTCCGTTCTTCCCCCGGCCAGATGGGACTGATTCTCGTACTCCCCAAAGGTGGGGGTGGGGACCAGTGCCAGATCCCCTTCCTCCAGCACTGCTTCCGCGAAGAGCCTGATAAGCTCGGATGAGCCATTGCCAGGAACGATGCATTCCGGGCCGGCCTGGACGAAGCGGGCCGCTGCGCGAGAGAATCCCAGGTAGCTGCCATCAGGATAGTGGCCGATCTGTCTGAGCTCCTTTTTGACCAGCTCCTCCAGGGGAGGCGATCCCAGGGGATTGATATTGGCGGAGAAGTCCAGCGGCTCAGCTCCCAGCCTCCTCTTTGCTTCCTGCACCTTGCCCCCATGCTTGCACTCTGTAGCAGTGGCAAAGCTCTTCCGCAATCGGTTTTTCATAGGTTGTTGTGGCCTTCATTGTATTGGCATTTCAAGCTTGTGGGCAGATGATGCTCCATTAACATCAGTGATCTTCGTTGTTCGCTCTCAACTGATTGTCCTCACATAAAAATAATATTATGACCTCCAATAATACTATAATCCCCAATCATAATATTTTGATCTCCTATGGCAGTACTATGATCTTCAATAATAGTATTACGATCTTTAATAATAATTAATAAAATTTTATAATATTTGGCATTCCGAAAGGGTTTTATCTACTCTATGCGAACCCATGCGGCGTATATCAAAGGAAGAGGAGGCTAAGATTCCGATGGCAACAAGAGAGGGCAGCTTCTCTGTTGAGGACATGAAGAACGTCCAGATCAACATAGGGGCTGTCGTAAAAGAAGAGGATGAATGGGACCAGGAGATGGGCCCCTTCCCCAAGCCAGCAGTGGCAACGCTTCGTGATTGGGACTTCAAGCTCTGCAACCGGTACAAGATCATGTACTCCCCAGCAGATGATACATGCACTCTTTGTACCTATGGACCCTGCGATCTGACCGGCAATAAAAAGGGTGCCTGTGGCATCGACATGGCAGCCGCTTGCGGTAAGATTGTCTTGGTTGCAGTTTTAATGGGAACCTGTGCCCATACTGCTCACGGCAGGCACCTGTACCACTGGTGTCTTGACAAGTTCGGAGATATGAAGTTCGATATGGGCAGCGAGATCCTGGTGGATGCTCCCCTCACCCGCACCATCCTGGGAATCAAGCCCAAGTCCCTCAAGGACTTCGGCGAGGCCCTGGAGTACTGCGAGGAGGAGATCGTTCAGCTTCTGGCTGCATGCCACTCTGGGCAGGAGGGGTATTATGGCGATTTTGAGTCCAAGGCTCTACACAGCGGTATGATCGACTCCCTGGGCAAGGAGATCTGCGATATGCTGCAGGTCGTCGCTTATGATATGCCCCGCGGGGCAGCCGATGCACCCCTGGTGGAGATCGGCATGGGCACTCTGGATCAGAACAAGGGGGTTCTCATCGCCTATGGCCATAACCTGGCAGCAGGCGCCGAGGCCATGATCTATGCCGAGGAGAACAATCTCTGGGACAAGGTCGACATAGGAGGCGTATGCTGTACTGCAATTGACCTCACCAGGATCACTGAGACCGACAGAGAGTCCAAGATACCCGCCAACCTGGGACCCAAGGCCAAGGTGGCCGGGGCCATGGGCTGGTGGAGAAAGATGGTCCGCGCCGGGATCATGGATGCTGTGATGGTTGACGAGCAGTGTGTCTACTGCGATGTGCTGGAGGACTGCCAGCAAAGGCACATCCCGGTCATAGCCAGCAACGACAAGATCATGCTCGGCCTGCCCGACAGGACCAACGATTCTGCTGATGCCATAGTGGAGGATCTGGTCAGCTTCAAGATGCCGGGGGTTGCAATCCTCGATCCGGTCAAGGCGGGAGAGGTGGCCATCAGGACAGCCATTGCTGTCAAGCCCAAGCGAGCTCAGTTCAAGGATGAGATCGTCTTCAATGAGCAGCAGTTCAAGGAGATGCTGGAGAAGTGCACAGAGTGCAATCAGTGCGCCTTCGTCTGTCCGCCTCACATCAGGATCAGTGAGCTGATCGCCGAGGCCCTCAAGGGCAATCTGGAGCCATTCTCCTCCACCTATGAGATCTGTGTGGGCTGCCAGAGATGCGAGCAGAGCTGTCCCCAGGATATTCCCATCCTGAAGCTGTATGAGTATGCCAACCGTGAGTACATCAGAAACCAGAAGTTCAAGATGAGGGCGGGCAGGGGGCCTGTGCTCGATACCGAGATCAGAAAGGTTGGTGCACCCCTGGTGCTTGGCCAGATCCCGGGCGTCATAGCGCTGGTCGGATGCTCGAATTATCCCAATGGCACCAAGGAATGCTACGACATCGCCAAGGAGTTTGTGGACAGGGGCTACATCGTAGTCGCCACAGGCTGCATGGCCATGGACATGTCCCTTTACAAGGATGAAGAGGGCAAGACCATCTGGGAGCAGTATGAGGGTGCCTTTGACGGCAGAAATATAGTCAATATCGGCTCATGCGTCTCCAATGCTCATATCCATGGAGCAGCAATCAAGGTGGCAACCATCTTCGCCCACAGAAATGAGCGTGGCAATTATGATGATATCGCCGACTATATCCTATCCAAGGTCGGAGCATGCGGCGTGGCCTGGGGGGCCTACTCTCAGAAGGCAGCATCTATTGCCACTGGCTTCAACAGGCTGGGCATTCCTGCGGTTGTTCAGCCCAGCTCGGTCATATACCGCCGGACCTTCATGGGCAGGGTCGATAAGCCCGAGGACTGGATGGTCATAGATGCCAGAAACGGCGAGATGCAGCAGATCGAGCCTGCACCTGAGGCCATGCTCTATATCGCCGAGACCAAGGAGGAGGCCATGCTGGAGATGGCAAAGCTCTGCTTCCGCCCATCTGACAACACCCAGGGCAGAGGAATCAAGCTGACCCACTACTGCGACATCTCTATGAAGTACTTCGGCAAGCTGCCCGATGACTGGCATCTCTTTGTCCGCGATGTCAAGGATCTGCCCCTGAACTACCAGGCAGAGATGATGAAGGAACTGGAGGAGAAGCACGGCTGGCAGATCGACTGGAAGGCAAGGAAGTTCATCTCCGGACCGCTCCGGCCTGCAGATGTCAGCTTCGATCCCACGAACATCCCGCGCAAGATAAGGGCCAAGAAGTGAGGGTGAGGAGGAGATAAAAAATGGCAGCAGAAGCAAAGAAGGGCATTGACACCACCAGGAATCCCATTCCCTTTGAGATGGCTCAGATCCCTGGGCCTGAGATGGCGAAGACCTATATGCCGAAGGTTATCGGCGCAATCATCAAAAAGGCGAAGAGGCCTCTGCTCGTGGTAGGAGCAGAGCTCTTCGACGATCCAGTGATGTTCGATAAGATGATTGAGATGGGAAAGATGGGAATTCCCATCGCCGCCACAGCGCATAGCGTCAAGGGCTTCGTTGATCGGGGCTATCTGGAGAACGTCTATCAGATAGGCCTGCATCCCCTGACTAACTATTTGAGGTTCCCTGATTGGAAGGGCCTGGACGGACAGGGTCAGTATGATGTGGTCATTTTCCTGGGCATCTACTACAAGTTCGCAAATGGCATGCTGTCCACATTGAAGAATTTCAACCGGGACATCAAGCGCGTCTCCATCGACCGCTACTATCATGTCAATGCCGATATGACCTTCGGCAACCTGGCCTTCAATCCGGACGACTATCATGCCGCTGTGGATGAGGTCATTGCAGCGATAAAGAAATAGAGTTTATCCCAAAACAAAAAAACAGAAGAGGTGTATTAATGGCAGACGTAAAGTTGGATATATCTCCCATGTATGAGGGAGAGAGAATCAGAAAGGACGATCTATGGGTAGAGTTGGGTGGCCCCAAGGCAGATGGATTCGAGCTGTCCCTGGCCGCGCCGATGGATGAGATCGAGGACGGAAAGGTAACTGTCGTCGGCCCCGATCTCGGTGAGATGGCTGAGGGGAGCACCATACCCTTTGGCATGATCTTCAGGGTGGGCGGCGAGAAGATCGAGAAGGATCTGGAGTCCATCATCGAGAGGCGCAACCATGCTCTGCTCTCCTACATCTCCGGGCTTATGCACCTCAACCAGAGATATGATATCTGGATGAGGGTTGGCAAGAACCTCAAGAAGAAGGGAGTCACCTCCTGGAAGGAGATCTACGCCCCGGTCATTGAGCTGTACAAGGCAGAGATGCCATTCATCGAGGTGATGGATGTCACCATCGTCACCGATCCCGCCAAGGTTAAGGAAGAGCTGGCCAAGGCCATGGCCATATACAAGGCCCGTGACGAGAGGGCCAAGGGACTGCATGATGAGGATGTCGATGTCTTCTATGGCTGCACCCTCTGTCAGGCATTCGCTCCCACCAGCGCCTGCGTGGTCACCCCGGACAGGCCATCTCTCTGTGGAGCCATCACCTGGTTCGATGGCAGGGCTGCCGCCAAGGTGGACCCAGAGGGACCCCAGTTCGCCATAGAGAAGGGGACGGCAACTGATGAGATCACCGGCGAGTATGATTCCATCAATGAGATGGCTGAGCAGAGGTCCGGCGGCGAGTACAGCAGGATGCTCCTCTATACATTCTTCGAAGCTCCTCATACCTCTTGTGGCTGCTTTGAGACCATTGGCTTTTATATGCCCGAGGTCGACGGCATCGGCCTTGCCGATCGTGACTTCAAGGGCGCAACCCCCAACGGATTGCCCTTCTCCACCATGGCAGGACAGACCGGCGGCGGCAAGCAGGTCGTGGGCTTCTTGGGCATGGGCATTCTCTACTACCTCTCCCCCAAGTTCCTTCAGGCAGATGGCGGCTGGAGAAGGATCGTCTGGATGTCCAAGGGCCTCAAAGAGAGGGTGAAGGAGGGCATCGATGCTGATATGATCGATAAGATCGCCACTGAGGACGATGCCAATGACATTGCTTCCCTGAAGGCCTTCCTGCTCAAGGTCAACCATCCAGTGGTCGATGGCGTTACCAGAAAGGTGGACAACAAGAAGATCACTGAGGGCTGGAAGCTTGAAGAGGTTGATGATGATATCAAAGAGAAGGTCATAGCCTATATCGAGAAGACCGGCGGAGATATCAACATGGATACCGTCAAGTCTGAGCTCGGACTTGCCGAAGGCCAGTTCATGCAGGTCGTCGAGGCCCTGCAGGAAGACGGTGTGCTCGAGTGAGCAGATCCAAATCTAAGAGAGGGTGTTAAAACTATGAAGCTAAAACTGAAACCCAAGGCACCTGCAGCTGAGGCTCCTGCAGCCGCACCAGCAGCAGGCGCAGCAGCACCAGCTATAAGCATGTCCGGCAGCGCCGGCGGCATAAAGCTGATTCTGAAGGATGCCAAGATAAGCATAGACAAGGTAGTACTCGCCAAGTAGAGTACCGCCTTCTTCTCCCTTTTTTTGGGAGACGCGGTTTTCCTACGAATGCAACTATCTTGATCGAAGAGTGAGGGAGAGATACTATGAAGCTTAAGCTTAAGAAGAAGGAAGCGGCACCAGCCGCAGCACCAGCAGCAGCACCAGCAACAGGCGCAGCAGCTCCGGCCTTCGCTATGCCAGCAGCATCGGGTGGAATGACCATCGAATTGAGGGGTGCATCCATCCACGTGGCGGAAGTTGTAATAAAACCAAAGAAGTAAGGATGGCTAGACTTTGGGGAAAGTAATTGCGATAACAGGTAAAGGCGGCACCGGCAAGACCGCCATAACTGCGATGCTCATTAGACATCTGAAGAACTCCAGAAAAGGGTTTCGAGTTCTTGCCATCGATGCCGATCCCGATGCCAACCTGGCCGATGCGCTGGGCGCTGAAGTGGATAAGACCGTTGGTGACATGAGGGAGTTCATGCAGGATTCCAGGTTTACAGCTTCACCGGATACTGATAAGCAGGCGCTTTTCGAGGCTAAGATCTTTGAGATCCTTTTAGAAGAAGATGGTTACGATCTTCTGGTAATGGGCAAGCCTGAAGGTTCTGGATGTTACTGTTATGTCAATAATCTTCTGCGTGCCATTATGGAGAAGACCGCTAAGGACTATGATCTGATTGTAATCGACTCACCCGCGGGCCTTGAGCATTTCAGCAGGCAAATTTTTCCAGACCTCGACGACCTTATCGTCGTGACTGATGAGTCCAAGAGGGGGCTCACCACAGGAGAGAGGATTCGGGATATTGCCCGCGAGATGGGGCTGAAGTACAAGGATCTCTATGTGATTGTGAACAAGATCACCACTGGAAGGCGGGAGAAGGTCATCGAGAACGCAAGCAGTCTGGGCCTTACTGTTATCGGTACCATCCCCTACGATGAAAGCCTGGCCAAATTCGATTTAGTGGGAGATCCATTGACCGGCCTGCCCGATGATTCGCTTGCAGTAAAAGAGATGGCGAATGTCGTCGGAAAACTGGGCCTGTGAGGGTGATTTGAATGGCAGAGAAGATCACTTTATCTGACCTGAATAAGACATTAACAGAGATGAATGTTCAATCCCTCGAGGGACTGATGATCGAGGGAGATGTTGAGATAGACCTGGATATAGGGGCAGGAGGCGTAGGCCCGCTCTTTGCATACTACTTTGGAGAGCAGGCTGCCAAGATCGCCATGCAGCTTATGGAATTCGCCAAGGCTGTGGGCTATCCAGTACAGAACCTGATGCAGCCGGTGGCTGTCGCTCAGGCCATAGCCCCAGCGCCCGCGGAGATTGCAGCAGCCGCTGAGGCAGTTCCTGCCTTTAAGGTAGCCAGTGCCCTGGCCAGCGCCAAGTTCAGTGTGGGCGTGGACAAGACCTGGAAGCATCCCATCCAGGAGGTAACCCTGGGGGCGACCAAGGCGGACGGCGGAAGCCGCGGCCATGTGGTAAAGCTGGGCGGCGAGAAGGCCATGCCCTTCTTCCCGGATGCAGAAATGCCTCATGCCCCCAAGATCACCATGGACGTCTTCGATATGCCCATTGGCATGGCCAAGGCAGTCAAGATGCATTATGAGGATGTAATCAACTCTCCAGGCGAGTGGGCCAAGAAGGCGGTCAAGGATTTCGGCGCCGATATGGTCACCGTTCACCTGATCAGCACTGATCCTCTCCTGAAGGATACACCTGCTCAGGAGGCTGTCAAGACAGTGGAGGAGGTCCTGCAGGCTGTGGATGTGCCCATCTGCATCGGCGGATCAGGCAATCCGGACAAGGATCCAGTGGTTCTCTCTAAGGCCGCCGAGGTCTGTCAGGGGGAGCGGGCTCTCATTGCTTCTGCCAACCTGAACATGGACTGGGAGAAGATAGGCAAGGCCTGTGTGGACAATGGACATGTCTGTCTCGCCTGGACCCAGCTGGAGATCAACTCTCAAAAGGAGCTGAACAGAAAGCTGATGAAGGTGGCGGGAGTTCCACGCGAGTCCATCGTCATGGATCCGACCACTGCCGCCCTCGCCTATGGCCTGGACTTCGCCTACTCCAATATGGAGAGGATAAGGCTTGGCGGTCTGAAGGGCGATGATGAGCTGACATTCCCCATGTCCTCCGGCACCACCAATGCCTGGGGCGTGAGAGAGGCCTGGATGGTCCGCTCACCAAACAAGGACGACTCCGACTGGGGAGACAGAATGCTTAGAGGCCCGATCTGGGAGATCCTCACCGGCTACTCCTTAGCTATGGCTGGGGTGGACATCTTCATGATGATGCATCCAACTGCTGTCGCATATCTGCATGAGATCACCCAATCTCTGATGGGAAGAATCGAGGCCAAGACGCCGGATGCCAATGCCTGGCTCAAGATGGGGGTGTGAGGAACATGAAGGAGACTAGCCCGCTTAACCTTTACAAGCTGCTTCCGCAGACCAATTGCAAGAAGTGCGGAGAGGAGACCTGCATGGCCTTCGCCGCTGGCCTTATCGCCAGAACCCGCAAGGTGGAGGAGTGCACTCCGCTGATAGAAGAGAAAAAGTATGCCAAGAAGCTTGATGGGCTCAGGACCACTGTCGCTCCCGAGCTGAAGATGATCTATGTGGGTGTTGGTGAGAGACAGGTCAAGGTAGGTGGCGAGGATGTCATGTACCGCCATCAGATGACCTTCTTCAACGAGCCACCATTCGCCTATGATGTTGCCGATAACATGGAAGAGGCAAAGCTCATAGAAAGGGTCAAGAAGATCACCACCTGGCGGAAGTTCTACATCGGCAAGTGGCAGGGAGTGGAGATGATCGCCGTCCGCTCTGTGACCGACGATCCTGCCAAGTTCGCTGCCTGCGTCAAGACCGTCATGGCCAATGGCGATGGCTTCCCTCTCATTCTCTGCTCCTTCAACCCGGCAGTCCTCAAAGCCGGCCTGGAGGTCGCAGCCAAGGAGAAGCCTCTCATCTATGCCGCCAACAAGGACAACTGGAAGGAGGTTGCTCAGCTCGCTTATGACTACAAGGTTCCAGTCACATTGAGCGTTCCCTTCGACCTGGATGGCCTCAAGTCCATGGCCGTCACCTTTGCCTCCATGGGGCTGACCGACCTGGTCCTCGACCCTGGAACGGCGCCCAACGGCAAGATGCTGCAGCAGACCCTGCTCAACTTCATCAATCTGAGGAGGGCGGCAGTGGAGGAGGCGCAGAGGGATATCGCTTATCCGGTCATGGTCCTGCCCATCAACGCCTGGCTGACCACTGATGACCCGGTCCGCGCGGCTTACTGGGAGTCTGTGCTCACTGCAGCCTTCGTCATTCGCGGCGGTGCGATCATGATCAAGCATTCCCTCGAGCCGCACAGCATGATGCCCGATATGCATCTGCGCTTCAACATCTACACCGACCCCAGAACACCAGTTCAGGTCAAGCCCGGCATCTACAAGGTCGGCAATCCGGGACCAGAGTCGCCTGTCTTCTTGACCACCAACTTCGCTCTGACCTACTACACCGTCGAGTCTGATGTGGCATCAAACAACATCGATGCTTACATCATCGCCATCAACACCGATGGCATCGGGGTGCAGGCATCTGTCGCTGGCGGCCAGCTCACACCGTCCAAGATCCTGGACTCCTTCAATGAGGCTGGATTTGATTGGGCCGGTCAGAAGTACCCGGCGATGGTCCTGCCCGGCATGGCGGCCAAGTTCAGCGGCGAATTGGAGGACCTATTCGCAGGCAAGGCCAAGATCATGGTCGGCCCAGAGGACTCCGGAAGAATCATCGGCTGGATGAAGGACTTCTGGCCACCGAAGTAGATCGATGGAAGGTGCCCTGAATAAGGGCACAAGTTTTATTTTATTTTAAAGTTAAAGGCCCCTCATCCTCATTAGCGTATTTCAGCTTCTTGATGATAATCGCTTCTGCATTCCCGATCAAGGGGAGGCTTTGTGCTCTATTCATGCTGGCCTGTGCGCCTGCTGGCCTGTGCGATCGCCCGCGAATCCTCTATCCGATCTCAGCAAAAAATAGTTATAAAATACCCCTCTCCTAAAATCTATTTTATCTTAGGGCTTCATTCGAGCTGAATTCAAATTTA